>VAPK010904480.1_pt1 | contig 71717 bp, 59 predicted proteins | sample 3395031 | NCBI WGS metagenome assembly VAPK01 (sample SAMN08290443, study PRJNA428436) | hydrothermal vent metagenome | isolation source: Deep-sea hydrothermal vent chimney 1 | place: Pacific Ocean: Juan De Fuca Ridge
ATCAGGAACAGAAGTCCCTAATTCATTTTGTTTTAGTATCGATAAAATCTGACTGTCAGTGTAACGTGATTTTTTCATAGAAAACGCCTGTTCTTAGTTTACGAGAATTCTCTACTTAAAACTCCTTTTATTTTCGGGGGGATTACATCAGATTTGGTATAAACTTTTACATATTATAGCTTATAATACTGACATACTTAGGAGGTGATAATGGTATTATTAATGTATGGCTACAATTTGTTTTCGTAATACAGGATCAAACAAGTCACCATACAAACTATGAATAACAAATTGCTGTTCATTTTGTTTTGAATGTTTTATCGTTTGCCAAGGGACAATATATAATATTTTTGGTAATTCAGTATTGCCTTTAATGGTCGTCGTATCCATTTTAATTTCAATATCGGCTTGTGTCATGTTATAAAATATAGGTGCTATGACAATATTAATTATTAGTAATATTTTCAACATTAATTTGTACATGGCATTCATCCTTGTTTTAGTGAGCTTTGTAGTTGTTTAACCCAGTCGCGGGTTTGTTTGTCTTTTATGCCTTTTTCTTTGATAATATTTAGATATTGCTGATAGTGGTTGATAGATTCTTGGATCTTGTGGAAGTAGATGTCATAAAGTAAAGCTATATTATATTGTGCCTTTGCATAATCCTTCTTGTATTTTATGGCTAGTAAAAAATATTTTTCTGCACCTAAAAAATCACCTTTGTCATTCTTAATAATACCTAACAAATTATAGGCATATGGGTTTCGTGGGTTGAGTTGAATCACTTTATTCAATGATTGTGTTGCTTTTTTAATTTTACCTTGCTTGTAGTAAATTAAGCCAATATTTGCGTGTGGTCCTGCTAGGTTGGGGTGTCGTTTTGTTACATTCATTAACAATACTTCTGCTTTTGTTAAATCGTTATCCCGCAATGAATATAATGCTTTTTTATAGTTATTTAAGTCGTCAGTGCTTAATGGATTATTGTCGGCAGTGTTTGTTGTAGTATCATCGCTAGTTTCAGGAAGTTGTGAACAGCCAATGCTTATCGCAATAAGTATTGATAACACAAGATATTTTATAATGTAATTAGTGGAGTACATTGATATACCTGTCTACTTTTAATTTTCGATTATATCTAACTGGGAAAAGTTTCCGTAAGCTGTCTAAGCTTTTCTGAATCCAGCTATTATATGTATTGCTTTTGGTGTGTTCCATATTAAGTTCATAAAACTCAATAGCTTTTTCTTCAAAGGGAAAAGCCTTATCTTCAAGTAAAATCGTATACTGTTCACGTTCATCTTTATTTAAGTTTGCGGGTAACTCGGCTTTCAGGAGTGCTTTGCTAAAGTCGTTATATATGGATGCAATGGCGTAGGTGGCTTCTGTGCTGACCTCTGATATTTTGTATACTGATGCCTTTCCATAGAGTCGAACGGTTCTCTGCATTTCTTTTTTCTTCCTTCTTAAATTCCTCTTTAATGGACGGGTAAGTTGTATTGCCCTATATAATTGGTCTTCCTCTCTCGCCTGGGATATGATTGCAGTTGATGCAATAAACCGGGTTCGTGCCGTTTTATTCTTCTTGTAGATGCGCCGATCTGCATTTATAATTTTCCCCCTCCAAAATGAAACCCGTTTAGGGTTATTTATAAAATCATTAAGTTTTAACAATTTATACATGGCTTCCATATATTGAGGGAAAGGTTTCTTATAATTAAGAACGTATTTTTTATACGAGCGTATTGCTGCTGATATATCCCCCTTCTTTTCATAGAGTTCTGCGGCTTGCAGAAGTGCTGTTTTCTTAAGATTATTATCATTACCTAATGATGATAATCGTTCAAACTCCTGTGCAGCTTTTAAGTTTTGGTTTGAGTTTAAATAGGCAATAGAAAGATTTTTTGTAATATTATTATTGAGTTTATGTTTTGGGTATAACTTTTGAAATTCCTTCATTGTTGAGATGGCTTTATTCCATAGTTTATTAGACATAAATAAAGCGATAGCGTCATATAAGCCAGTCGGTGCAATACTGGATTGTGGAACAATCTTAGCGATGCGCATAAAATGTTTTGTTGCAGATGCGATATCACGTTTTTTCTTAGCTGTTTCAGCTTGCTTATAAATTGATAAAGCCAGATGATTTTCTAAGTTCCGAATATTTTTTGGATTCGAATAGTGGTATTTTAATAATGCCGAGTATCTTTCTTCTGCTTCGGCATAGCGTTTTAATTTAAAATAGGATTGCGCAGCTAAAACCCCCGTTTTTTGAATAACCCTTATTGAACTTGTTTCTGGAACGAGGTTAGATAAAGCAATGGCTTTTGAGTATAAGTGATTATTAAAGGCGAGTTCAGTCGCATGGCTGATGATATTCCCTGTCATTTTGTCAGAAGGGTAGAGTTGACTAAATAGGGTAGCATATTCAATATGTTTTTTAAGATAGACTCTCTTTTTTTGTGCTGATAGATGTGGGGAATTTATTAATCGGTCTGTAGTAATAATAGTTGCATAAGCAGCATCTTTGTTTAAAATAATTTTATTATCATAGGCTGCTTTTTCATAATATTTCAATGCTGTTGCTATATTTTTCGAGGTTGATAAGAGTTCGGCATATAGGTAATTAATATTATCTTTGCGGATATAATCTTGGTAATTATTTAGATAACGCTTATACCAGACTTGTGCAGAGGCAAGATCAGATTGTTTCTTGTCACGTTGGTATGCCTGATGAAAATAGTTCGACATTCTTAAAATATATTTCTTAAGTGATAATGTAATAGACTTCCCAGTCTTTTTGTCAATTTTATTCTTTCGCCAGTAAGGGCTATTGGGGTTATAGGCCAAATAAAACTGATTAGCTGATTTGTTTAATTTTTCTGCAAAACCACCTTTGTCCCAAATGTCCAGAATATTTAAGTAGGCATAGGGAACCATTTTAGATTTTTTTTCTTGTTGGATAAATTTTTCAAGTACCGCAACGGCATCAGAATAACGTTCCTGTTTTAAATATACATTACTCACACTTAAATAAATAGGGTATTTAAATTTAAGACTCTGGTTGGTTTTCATATAATTGCGTAGTGGAGCAACACCACCTGCATATGCGAATGCAAGGCCAATGGTACGATAATATTCATCGTATTGTGATTTCTCAGATTTATCGAGTGATGTGTAGGGTGCAAAATCATGATAAGTAATGGCACTGACTAAATCATCCACAGATTCTATATAATAGTTTTGCTTGAATCGTGCCCAACCGCGTTTGAATATGGCTTTTTCATAATAAAGAGCATTCTTCTTTGAGCTAATAACTTCAGTATAAGCATCTTCTGCTGTGATGTAATCTTTGTGAGTGAATGCAGTCTCACCTATTCTAAATTGTGCCTCGATATAATAGGGTGACTTAGGGAATTGTTTTATCAGCTGTTTAAGTCTTCGGATAGAATTATTTATATCACCTTTTTGTTCATAAGCTTTTGAAAGTTGATAAAGTAATCTGTCATTATTCTTTTCTTTAGGGTAATCGTGTAGAGATGTTGTTAATAATTCTATTGTCTTGTCGATTTTAGCGTAATATTTTTTGTCATCCCATATGGCATTCGCATTGGATTTTTTCTTGCTGTCCAGTAATTCATCACTTAAATCAAATTCAATATCAGCAAGTCGACTGATAGCCGTCATTCTAGCTCGGTTATTACTATTAGCATGTTTTAAATATTCCAGATAGGCTGCTTTAATTTCTTCATTAGTTTTTGGTTTTATATAGACAATTTGTTGTTTTTTATTACTTTGGATAACATCAAAATCACGCAAGGTATTGTGTTGTTGGTGCGTTGCACATGCGCTTAATAATAGACTAGTTATTATAGCTCCGTTACGAGGCCATCGAAAAAAATATTTTGTTCTATTTCTACCGTATACCTCGATTAAGGAAGATTGCCGCATTAGTACTCGTAAGGATGTTTTAATTTTATATTTCATTTTAATCAGACTTTGATTTGCTATTATCATATAGTCTTGCCAACCCATATTGAGATTGATTCTGGTAACTTTTTAGATAGTCGGCTCGTTGTTTTAATGTATCGATAATAATTCTTTTAAGCATGGCATTATACTTTGTTGCAAGGGTATTAATCTTGCTTTGTAATGCCGGGATTTTTACTCTAGATTTAAATAGTCTCAGCTCTTTCAGATTATTTATAAAAAATATAAGGTGTTTTTCTCGAAAATTAATTCTATTATTTTTTATGATTAAGGTATTATTTTTAATGTTGATATTGCGTGTGATAGGCATATTTTTGAGTATTGAATTAATGTCACGTATTCTTTTTTGGTAATAAGTTAAGGCAATAGAATAACTGGCCGAGGCTGTTTTATGCTGGCCTATTTTTTCATATACATAGGGTAATAATAAGTAGGTTTCTTCAACGGGGAGTGCGAGTGGGTCCTTTTGTTGTAATATGTTAAGAATATTTAAAGATCCAATGTTGTCTCCTTGGCTGGCTGCTGCAAGTGATATACCCAGTAAAGCTCGGTTTGCATAGCGGCTGTCTTTTTGTATATTTCGGAAGGCTTCTCGAGCTTCTCTGAAATACTCCTGCCGTAAAAAAGAATATCCCAATACCAGATAAAGCCGATTGGTAAATTCCTTTTTATCCAACATACGAGGTAATTTTTCTTTTATAAGCGTAGTAATAATAATGTGTGCATCTGACCACCAGCCTTGTCGTATATAGACAAGTGCCGTATTGAGTTGTGCGTATTGATAGTAAGGCGATGTTTTTGGAACTTTTGCATAATATTTTAATGCCTGACGATGTTTTTTAAGATTTTGTAATGCGATACCATTCATTATTAATGCATAATATCCATCATTGACTGCCAAATCATCAATAACTCCGCTGAGTAGTTTGATTGTTTTCTTCCATTTATTTCTGCTGAAATAATATTTTGAAAATATAAATTTCACATTGGATATAAGTGATTTATCGCCTTCTCTTTTAATGTATTGGTATAAATTATTGGCGGTAGTCCATTCATTATGTGTCATCAATAAATCTATAAATAGAAATACAGCAGGATCATCTATATTTTTTTGGATTAAATTCTGTTTGTATTTAATTAATTGAATAGCCTCAAAGTACTTATTTTTTTTGATTAGTTCTACTACCATTTGATGTAAAATCTTAATGTTTTTTATTTCCTTATAACTACTCGTTGTTATTAGTGGTGAGTCTTTATATACAGCCGCAGATAATTTTATAAACTTGCTATCAAGATTATTAATATCGGCTATTTCCGTGTTTTTTGGATATACAGAAATAATGGGTAAAACCCAAAATAATAATATAATGAATCGAGATAGTTTTGTGAACATCGTGGTATCTACTTCTACTAACGGCTTGTATTAGGGTTATTTGAGCTGCTACTCGTCAATAAGTGCTGCTTCACGATATTCCGTCTTGTCTTTGTTGGATACAGAGTGTTTATTGACACTGTATTGAAAATGCCCTTCCTTTGTTACGTCCACATAAATACTAGAAATCTCAATATTGTCAGCCATTCTGGATAAACATTCTGATGCCATTTCAGGTAACATGGTTTGAGTTAATATGTTTTCTATATTACGCGCACCGGTGTCTACTTCCTGACTCCGCGCAACAATATGTAAAATAACATCATCATTATAATCAAATTTGGCATTATAATTTTCACGGACTCTTTTTTCAATTTTCCGCATATTTATTTTACATATTTTCATTAAATCTTCATCAACTAACGGGTAGTAGGGGATAACCTTGGTTCTTCCTAAAAATGCGGGTTTAAAATAATTTAAAAGTTGTGGACGGAAATTATCCAGCAATACATCCGGCTCAGGCACTTTGTCACTGGCCGCACAAATTGCACGAATATGTTCTTCGCCTGCATTGGAGGTCATGATAATAACGGTGTTACGAAAATCAATGTCGCGTCCCTCACCATCTTTGATGGTGCCTTTGTCAAATAAATTATAGAAAATATCCTGTACACCGGGATGTGCCTTTTCCATTTCATCAAGCAAGATCACACTGTGGGGTTTGCGTCTGACGGCTTCGGTGAGTACGCCACCTTCACCATAACCTACATAGCCTGGTGGTGAACCTAATAGCATTGATACTTTATGTTCTTCTTTAAATTCAGACATATTAATGGTAGTAATATTTTGTTCTCCACCGTATAAAATATCAGCCAATGCCAGTGCGGTTTCAGTTTTACCAACGCCGCTGGGGCCCACCATAAAGAAGACGCCTACGGGTTTCCTTGGGTCAGTTAAACCAGCCCGCGATGTGCGAATATTTTGTGCGATAGCTTCCAAGGCATGTGGTTGCCCAATAATACGCTGACTTAGAATATTTTTAAGATCCATAATGGAATGTATTTCATCGGTCATCATTTTTCCAACCGGGATACCTGTCCAGTTGGCAACCACCTCAGCAATGGCCTGACTGCCGACGTTAATCTGGATCATTGGGGTTTCACCTTGAACATTCGTTAAGGTATCCATTAATTTATGTAATTCCGTTTTTATTTTATTGCGTTCAGCCGGACTTATTTCTTTTTTATTTTTTTGTTTTGCTGATGTGTTCTTCTGTTTGGAATTGTTGATATGAAAATCGTCTTCTATTTCTTTTTGCAGTTGATGAATTTTTTCGACAATATCTTTTTCTTTATCCCATTGTGCTTCTTGTTCAACCAGTTGCACTTCCAACGCACTTAATTCAGTATTGAGTGATTGAATACGTTCATCACAATTCCCAAGAATTGCATTCTCCCGTTCGAGTAATTGGATATTAGTCTGGCATTGGCTGATTCGACGTTGCGTATCTTCGACCGAAACAGGGGTCGCGCTTTGGCTTAAGGAAACACGGGCACATGCGGTGTCGAGTAAACTTACTGATTTATCCGGTAATTGCCGTGCAGTAATATAGCGGCTAGATAATTTAACCGAGTCAATAATGGCTTCATCCATAATACGAACGCCATGGTGGTTTTGTAGCATAACAGAAATAGCACGCATCATATTAATGGCCTTTTCTTCATCAGGCTCTTCTATTTTTACTACTTGAAAGCGTCGAGTTAAAGCAGCATCACGTTCAAAATATTTTTTATATTCGGCCCAAGTCGTTGCTGCAATCGTTCTTAGTTCGCCACGCGCGAGGGCTGGCTTTAATAAATTGGCTGCATCCCCTTGGCCTTCTTTTCCACCTGCACCAATCATGGTATGAGCTTCATCGATAAAAAGTACAATGGGTTCAGGAGATGCTTTCACTTCACTGATAACAGATTTTAAACGGTTCTCAAACTCACCTTTAACGCTGGCACCGGCTTGTAATAAACCAAGATCAAGATTTAGGAGTGTGACATTTTTAAGTTGGGCTGGGACATCACCGGATGCTATACGTAATGCAAAGCCTTCTACAACGGCGGTTTTTCCTACGCCCGCTTCGCCAGTAAGAATGGGGTTATTTTGTCGACGTCGAATCAGTATATCTATGATTTGTCGGATTTCTTCATCTCGACCCAGTACTGCATCTATTTTCCCTTGCCGTGCTGATTCTGTCAGGTTGATTGTAAATTTATCGAGTGAAGGTGTTTTACTGGGAGTGCCTGTCTTGTTGCTGTCGACATTGTTTGTCGAGGTATCACCGAGATGACTGTCTCGGGATTCATTGGTACTACCAACAATGGAACGAATAACTTCACGCAGTGAATCGGGTGTTATTTTTGCTAATTCACCTGATGTGGCTTCGGTTGCGCGGCGCAAGTTGTCATCGAGTAGCATCGCACCTAATAAATGTGCCGATGTTGCTAAGGGATGTTGATAATCAATGGATGCCAACATCCAAGCACTCTTGGCCAGTTCTACAACAGAAGGGGACAATGCCGGTGCTCGAGTATTACCTGATTTAAGGTTTTCGAGTTCTTTATTGAGTTCCTGAGCAAATTTCCCGGGGTTAACATCAAACTTATCTAAAATAGCCAGTAGATCGCTGTCTTGTATCTCTAATAACTTAATCAACCAGTGTTCAATCTCAACATTATAATGTTGGCGTGATAGACAAAAGCCAGCTGCGCCTTCCAGTGCAGTTTGGCTAGGGTTGTTTAATTTCCCTACTAGTGATTTTAAGTCGATGCTAATCATAATTGTTCCTTATTATTTCTAATTCTATTTTTGGTTATTTATGTATATAAACAATAGTCATTGCGAGCGATAGCGCGGCAATCTTTCTATATGTACCACGCAACTACAAGATTGCCGCGCTATCGCTCGCAATGACAATCTTCTATTTATTTCAATCTATTAGGCGATACAACAATATCCACCGTTTTGCTTTCCATATTCTGTCCACCTGATTTTGGTAACCAGGTATTCCAACCAACAATGGGTGGTGATTTTTTACTAAGCTCCACTTTATCAGGTATGTCGGAACGTTTAACACGAATGATAAAATCATAATTACATTCCATTCCGGCGTAAAGGCGTACAATTTCATTTAATGCTTTAAGTGCGGGAGTACCCGGAGCGAAACGTTGTTGTTGATCTTTATCGAGTGGTCCAAGAATAATGCGAATTTTCCCTTGTGCATACCAACCTTTTTGTCCAAGAATGGCTGTACGGCTTAAGCTGGCATTTTGGCCTTTTGGTTGTGCTTTTGATGTTAATCGGGTACGCACATCATCAATTAGAGGTTGCCATTGACCTACAAATTCTTTTATTTTTACAGGTATTGAAAAATGTCGCTGTAGTATCTGTTTTAAACCACTTGATGTTTTAATGTTTTGGCTTAATAAGCCACTATAAAATAATAATGATTCATCATCAGTATAGAGACGGTTATTAAGATGTTTTGTCCCTAGGCCAATAAGTGACAAGAGTGCTTTTGTGTGTGAGTCTTTTTCTTGTAATGGTTTAGTTGCAATTCGTTTTCTTTCGTATTCAATTGGTAAACGATATTTTACAGATGCTTGATAAAACAATGAAATAGTACGATGGTTAAATAAATCGAAAAATTTTAATAGTGACTTATCTTTTATTTTAAGTCGCTGTAAAATCATTTCTGTGTAGTGATAGGGCAATACACCCGTTGCGCCCGTTAATCCCATCAGGTTAACTAACACATGCCATTGGCCTGTGTGTGCTTGAGTTTGTTGCTTCTTTTCGGGGCTAATGGAAGCTATTTCGGATGAGAAAAACTCCAGTTTCTGATTACTATGAAAACGAATCGCTTCTGTATCGGGGGGTACAAAACGCGCGATCGGCATAATTTTTCTAGAATCACTTTGTTGTTGCGATTCATAAAAACAACTACGCTCTAACAGACGCACGGTTTGAATAAACGAATAAGCCGGTGCGTTAGCGGTTAGATGCTGTGTTACAGAAGTATTTTTTTGCCAGCTCGTGGTGGACATTTTTTAAGATAGCCTTCTTTATTTTTTAATTTTACAAGTACGCGAGTAAAGGAGTTAATTGAGCAATACAACGCAAAAAAATGTTCTAAAACACTGGCAAACAAAAAACTGCTACTGCCTGCCAGTTGTGAGTCATCCAGTATTACCTCTACTTCAATACCCCTGCATAATGTGGCTCGGCCATCAATATTCAGTGGTGCGCTGATAGGATGAGCATCTACATTTTCAATGGATGCAATAAGCGCACGAGTAACAGCCGATTCACCAAAATCATATAAGCGTAAAATTTCTTTTAATGCCTCGGTGGCATTATCCTGCCCAGTGAGTGACAAATGATTTAAGTTAAGATGTGATAATAGTCGCCAACGTGCATGGTTACGTAAGGGTGGTTGTACCGTCGCAGATGGTTTTGTAATACAACGAATACTTGAACACGGCGGTGCGCTATCAACACATTGCAAACTCGGTTGTTCATTATTAAAAGGGAGTTTAGCCGGTTGGTTACGGTTACTACAGGTTGTATTAATCACAAGGATCCGATCGTCAGCCAGATTAGGATTAAAATTCAAATCGATAAGGTTAATATAAACATCCGTTGCGTCATCACGTTCAAAATCCCCCAGTTTAGAATGTCGTCGCGAGGCAGACCAGAATGAATGAGTTTCGCTTTCCTGATGTTCATGGGTTAGCCCGTAGATTGGGTGAAATTCTTCATGTTCGCCGGCTGAACTGGTTGCTACTACTTTGTCGATGGAATAAACCTCGAAACCAGCTGGACGACGTACATCTGGAATAATCTGATATTCATGTTGAGTATGATCAAGTTTAATCGGATCTGTTTTCTGTTTAAATAAATTAATAACAGGGGTGCAACCTAACAGAAAGGTTTCATTCGAGATATTATGTTCAAGTTCAACATCGGAGCTAGAAAAATAAACATACAGATCCAGTTTATTGCTAGTATATGTTGTTAATTTTTTTGCCAGTTCGGTAAAGTCAACAAACATAAATTTTTCAGGAAAGATAAAGTATTCCGTTAATAACCTGTAGCCGCTAAACGATGCAGGTGGATAAGGCAATAGGCCGTCATCTTCGTTAAAGCCAACAGCCTGAATACTGTCCTTGCCAAGAAACACCGGTGCGGTGTCATCCTCTGATTGAGCGATGACCACGTTTAAACAATCATTTAAAAGTAATTGGTATAAGGGATTAATATGTTGAGACTGCCCTTTTAAATAAAAGCGAATCTTATCGGGGGTGAGTTCTGAAAACAGTATTTCGTTAGAAAAAGTTTCCAATGATATTTTTAATACACTTTGTGCCCCTTTTATTGACGATGAACCCGGGGTGACAAAAGGACGACCAATCACTTTAGCGGCGGTGACTTTAATGGGAAGCATTTCGGTTGGATACACGGAGGTAAAATGACAGCGTTCACCTTTAAACAATTCTGTTTCCAATAAGGTATCTTTTTCAACGATGTAACTGGAGTCCAGTTGGTCTTCATTCGCCTCAAACTGGATAATACTCATAGATGGAATAGGGCGTTGGTAATGCGGAAACAATACATTGAGTAGGGAATCACTCAGCTCAGGAAAATCATCATCAAGTTTATGCTGTATGCGGGCATTTAAATACGCAAAGCTTTCTATTAACCGTGAAACGTGTGGATCTTCAATGGTATCGGCATTAATACCCAACCGCCCGGCAATTTTGGGCTGTTCTTTCGAAAACTCTGCGCCCAACTGACGTATAAAGGCGAGTTCTTTTTCAAAATAGGGAAGCAGTTCATCAGCCATTGCCGACCTCTTTGACATTAATCGAACGTGTCACCGGTTCCAATACGGAATCGAAGACAATCACTTCAGGGTAAGGATCGGCGTACAGTGTTGCATCAATTCTGAATCGTACCGTACGATCTAGTTTATCCGTATTGTCCTGTAACGAAACTTTAACAGATTTAAAACGGGGTTCGTAATCTCTTAATATGGATTCAAAATTTTCGATGAATTGTTGTTTTTTGTCTATATCTGACATATTCACAGTTGCAAGATCGGGTAGACCATAATTTAATAATGATAATTCAAGTTGCGGAAACTCTTCTGCGGGTTCCATTAGTTTGTGCCGGGTATTTAATAAATTTTCGAGATCTCTACGGACACTATTGCGTAAATTTTTAAGTTTGTGGTACTTATTAGTATCGGCATCTATCGTTATTTGAGGCTCATCATCCAACAATCGGTCGAGTATGGACGCTCTTAATTTTTTCTTTTTATTTACTTGTGCCATGCTTAACCTGTTTTTAATAATTCGGTTGCAAGTTCAAGTTCAGACACCATTTGGTCGAGCTGGTAATGGGGTTTCATATGAATCACACATAAAAATTGCCCCGGTTTGGTAGGATGTTCTTTTACACTGACCGATGCTTCTCGCAGTGGGTAGCGTGCCTGCGCTTCCCATTCGAGATCTTCTCGTCCAGTGGTGTATTTATGTAACCAGTTCTGAATATATTCTTCGACTGTTGTGGCTGAAAGAAAAGAGCCAATTTTATCCCGAAAGATAACTTTTATATAATGTGCAATACGTGAGCCACATAATATATGTTGCAGCATAACGGACAGTTTGGCATTAACATTGGCTTCTTTGTTGCTGTGTAATTTAGGTTTGTGAACAGATTGATTATTATAAAAAGCAGCAAAAGGGCTATCGTAGCATTGGCATAAGGGGATTAAGCCTAGATCACTCAGTTCGCGTTCAAGGTGGTCGGTAATGATGACATCGGTCATTGGTTTAGGTTGAATATTTTCTGCATCTGTTTTAAAGCAGTCAACAGGTAAACTAGTCAGCAAGCCGCCACCAATCTGGTTACGCACGACACCGCGTATATGACCAAACCAACCCACATTAATAAATTCTCGGATTAAGATACTGGCAAAACCATAACAGGCATTACCCCAAAGATAATGTTCGTTACCGTTTGTTGCCGATTGTTCATAAAAGAAAATACCTTTATAACTTCCGGGTTGAGTACGATAAGGTAAACGTAGCAAGATACGTGGCAGGGTTAAACCGACAAAGCGTGCATCAGTTTTGTCTCTAAAACGTTGCCATTTTATATATTCTTTCTGGCTAAAAATATTTTGTAGATTTAATGGTTGCCCCAGACCGGTAAAACTATCCAAACCAAATAATTCAGCAGAAGCTCCCGCAATAAACGGAGTAAAGGCGGTGGCTGCAATTTCTGCCATACCTTCGAGTGTGGCTAAATCATCGTGAGGGTGAAGTTTGGAGGTGCGGTGACTTATTTCATAGTCTCCAATGAGTACACCAAAAGGTTCACCACCGGCAATGCCATATTCATCATTGTAAATCTTTTGAAATAATTGGCTTTGGTCAAACTCCAATGCGCGATTAATGTCTTTAGCAACATCGGCCCAACTTACATCGAGTACTTTTATTTTAACATTTTTAGCGTCTTCTGCTTGAACACATAAAAACCATAGGCCGCGCCAAGAGGCTTCAAGCTTCTGTAATGTTGGGTGGTGTATTATTGTATTGAGTTGCTGGTTAATTAAATGATCAATTTCAGAAATCGAAGCATGGATGATTGCCGTGATGTCCTCGGTACTTTTGATTAATTTTTGCTGTGCATGTTCGCTTAGCCAGTAGCAAAGTGCTTTAGTGGTATTTGCCTCAGATAAGAATTCATCGAGGTTAGTGATATAAGCCGGTTGTTCTATCAGTGACTTTAATACCGGACGGCTATTGATGGGCTGTTGTTGGGGTGGAGATGGTATATTATTTGTTGACGACAGCACTTCGATATATCCATTTAAATAAATGCGGGGAGTATTCTCCCCGCGGCTATTTATCCTGCTTTTGGTATTTTGGCGACGAGTCGTAGAGAAGCGGTGAGTTCTTCCATTTGTAACCATGGACGCATCCATGCAACGGCATTGTAAACACCTGGTTGGCCCGGTACTTCTTTTACTTCGACCTGCGCTTCGGCAAACGGGAATTTTGCTTTCATTTCGGCGCTTGCACCGGGGCTGGCATTCACGTAGTTGCCTATCCATCGATTAAGCCATTCTTCTGCATCGGTGGCTTCCATAAATGAACCCACTTTATCGCGCGCCATGACTTTAAGGAAATGTGCAACACGGGAAGTTGCCATTACATAAGGGAGGCGAGCAGAGATTGCGGCATTGGATGAGGCATCGGGATCGTCATAAACTTTAGGTCGTTGTGTTGTTTGTGCGCCAAAAAAGACCGCGTAATCGGTATTTTTATAATGGCATAAGGGTAAAAAGCCCAACTTACTGAGTTCGGCTTCACGTCTATCGGTAATGCCTATTTCTGTTGGACATTTTTGGTCCATATCGCCGTCGTCACTGACAAAAACATGTGATGGTAAGCCTTCAACTTTACCGCCACCTTCGGCACCACGGATACTGGTACACCAACCATTTTCAGCGAATGATTTTGTAATGGTCGTGCCCATGGTGTACGCGGCATTCATCCAGCAATATTCATCATGTTCGCCTTCGAGGTGTTTGCCATCATTGGCAATGTGTGCTTCTTCAAAGTTAAACACTTCGACAGGTTTTGTTGCCGAGCCATACGGTAAACGAGCTAAAACGCGAGGCATGGTTAAGGTAACAAAGCGTGAATCTTCGCTGTCGCGAAAGCTACGCCATGGAATGTATTCGGCTGAATCAAATATTTTTTCAAGGTCACGTGGTTTTGACAATTCAGTATAACTATCGAAACCAAACATGGATGGACCGGCAGCCGAAATAAAGGGACAGAAACCGGCAGCAGCAATATTGGACATATTGGTTAATAAGTCAATATCATCTGGGTGCGCTGAAAATTCATAATCTCCGATTAAAGCGGCATATGGTTCACCACCAGCAATACCAAATTCACTTTCGTAGATTTTTTTGAAAATTTGGCTTTGATCAAATTCAGCCGCGGTTGATAAGTCTTTAACCAGTTCTTTTTGGCTAATGTTTAACATACGAATTTTTAATTGGGTACTGGTTTCTGAATTCATCACCAGATGATTTAAACCACGCCAAGAACCTTCGAGTTTCTGAAATTTATCATTTTGTAAAATAGCCGACATTTGTTCGGATAAAACGTCATCAATCGCAGAAATAGCGGCATTAATGGTAACGGCCAAGTTTTTATTCCACTTTACCGTACCTTTCATTGCTTCGGAGGTTAACGTTTTTAATAAATCTTCGGTAACATCTTTTGCGGTTTGCTTGGTTGCGCCAATGGCTTGCTCAAGTAAACTGACTTCTAGGACTTCCTCTTCCTGAAGCTCTTCTTGCTGCTGTTCTTTCTTAGCCATTATTGATCACCTTTGTCGTTGTCGATGCCAAGCTCATCCGAAAACGAGTTGAGCGAATCTGAATTGCTTAAAATTTCTTCAAGTATGTTTTCGAGATCCTCGGAACGATCTGCTTTTGTTAATAAGTCACGTAGTTTATTACGTGTGTCCATGAGTTTTTTCAGTGGTTCAACCTTATTGACAATTTTATGTGGTTCAAAATCTTCCATGCTTTTAAAATCAAGATTAACTGAAAACTCACCGCCACTTTTTTCTAGCGTGTTTTTAACTTTCATATTTAAGTTAGGTGAAACATTGGCCATAACATCGTTGAAGTTATCACGGTCGATTTGTGAAAATTTACGGTCTTTTAACGACTTTTTAGTTTCACTATTATCACCGGAGTAGTCGCCCATTACACCCATTACAAAGGGGATTTCTTTTTCTTCGACGGCACCATTGGTTTCAACATCGTAGGTAATATGTACGCGAGGTTTACGTACTCGTTTTAATTTGTCGTGGATACTGTCAGCCATGATAATTCCTTAATTTTGCATTGAATTTGAGTGGTTAATCTTCATCTTTAAAGTTGACGCCAGTGACAGATGAAAAATAATCGCGTGATGAATTATCTGGTATTAATTCTCCGATAAGTTCATTTAGCGGCATGTTTCCCCATTTCACCGCTTTAGCGAGAACATAGGGAATGGGGGAATGAGGTTCAGTTTTCAGAAAAAATTCTGATATTGCATGGAGTTGTTGGAAAGCAACTTCCCGCGAATTTATTGGTGCACTACTGAGTGCCGTACTCGTATTGCTTGTATCCGCATCAACCTCGGCTTGCGCCTCGACTTCGACCGGAAATTTATGTTTACCAAGGTGATTAACAGCTCCTAAACATTGCTCGAGTACCGCAATCATATTACTGGTTGGAGGTGCTTCGTGTGAACCACAACGTTCATCAAGTAGCTGGCTGATTTGTCGGTACTCTTTTATACACTCGGTGATGGTATCACGTAAATCCACATAAAAGGCTTCACTAGACTGGTTAACAGCGGCTTCGATATCATCAAGTGAAAAGCCGTTCTTTGAAATATTTTCTGCGCGTTGATCTGGGTCGGTTATTTTTTGTATATCGCGGGCTTGCTGATATTGCCAATAACTAAAGGGGCCGGGAGGATTGCCTTCGGTGATGGGAATATTGCGAATGGGCGCCATTAACACGCCTTCCGCACCTTCACCGTTTAGCCCGGCTAACGGGGCAACGCGAATAAGCATACCGTCTTCATCGGGGAGCGGGTAAATAGAGTCCCAATAATGTTCGATTAATTCTCTTGTGAGTTTAAAACAGTCACGTAAGCCCTGAAAGCCCTGTATGCGAACAAGTGCTTCAATGTACCAACTGGATATTTCTAAATCTTTACTGTGGTGAGTAATAATTTCGGGGGCTAAAACGCTAATATTTCGCCAGTGTTCGATAGCTTCATTATTATTTTTGTCGTACATATTGCTGCGTTCGGCAGCGCGTGCGGACATACGGGCTTGTTTAATTTGCTGATAAATAGAATCGGGTTTTTGGTCCTGGCGAATGTCCGTTCCGACTGGATTATCTTCAGCGATAGGCTCGAGTAGTTTTTCTATATCTATGTTTGCTGCAGAAGCCATAATTTTAGTACATCCATATCTAAGCCAAGTCCGTATTAAGACTTGATTATAGTAAATCTAAATAAAAGCTACGTCTGGTCAATTTTTAACCAATTTTTATTGTTGGGACTCACACCCTTTGCTTTTATATGATATTTAGATAATTATGTAAAGCGTGGAAGAGCAGAAGTGAGTTGTACTTCACAAATTTGACTATTTCACCTGAATATCCTGTAGATATCTATTTAAGTGTTTGTGTGGAGGTTCTAATAGTCCATATAATGTGGAGGCATTGATTGTCAGTTTCAATAAGGGTCAATGTTAAAATGTAAAGCAATGTTTAAATGTAAAAAAATAGTATTGTAGTTATATTAAAAAATAGCTTCATAAAAAATTAATATGTAATACATGGATTTGTTTAATGTCTTTATTAATGACAATTATTGAGTTCCCGGAGAATTGCACAGTTCAGGAATCATCAAAAACTTTTGGTGAACAGGGGGGAACTATCGGGCGTGGTTCAGAAAACTACTGGATTCTGAGCGATCCTGATTGTTATCTATCGTCATGCCATAGCCAAATTAGTTTTGAAAATGGTGTCTATATATTAACCGATATTAGCACTAACGGTACTTTCCTGAATGGTTCAAGAGAACCGATGGGTAAGGGCAATAAAGTGCAACTGCAAGATGGCGATGAAATTGAATTAAGTGACTATAAATTTAAAATCAATTTATGGGAAGCCGATAAAAATTCAGCCGAGGCCGCCGGTTTTTCGACGGCGGCAATTCCTGAAACGACCGATTCGATGTCATTGGATGACCCTTTTTCAGCTCAAATTTCGAACCCGACACCAATGGCTGACCAGAGTTTTGCGTACACCGATCCTTTTGCTTCAGGTGAAATAGCATCATCGGTTGAATCGTTAGTCAATTCTTCTCCAGAGGAAACCGATCCTTTGGCTGTGTTGGATAATCGACGGCGTATGACGGATACAGCCGCTTTTACAGATACTTATGCGGACAATAGTTATTCCGATCAGGCTGATGTTATGAATCAGTCGATTGCTTGGCCAAAATCAAACTCTGGTTTTGCGGGTATTCCTGAAGACTGGGATGATACTAGCTTTGACAATAGCCATGCGGACAGTGATGTTGCGGTTTTAGACGCAGAGGTTGCGCAGCCAGTTAACAACAGTGTCAGTCCGGTTAAAAATGGGGCAGGGAAATCTGAAGTCGATCTTAATTTCAAACGCCAGGAACGACAGGAATTGGAAAATGAAAACATTAAGTTACGCAAAGAACTGAATGTCATTAAACAAAAATTTATTGCTTATCAAAAAAGAAATCAGTTGCCGAGCAATATATCGGTTGATACCACCATGATCAGGGCAATGGGGTTGCCGGTAAAAAATCTGAACAAGCAACAAATCATGGACATTAACCAGATGGTCGGTGAAATGATTCGTGAAACTGTCAGTGGTATGATGCAGGTGTTAACCTCACGCAATAGTATTAAAAATGAATTTCGGATGAATGTAACAACGATTCAGCCAGTTGAAAATAACCCGTTAAAGTTTTCTGCCAACATTGATGACGCATTGGAAAATATGTTTATTAAAAAAGGCAGTTCCTATAAAAAACCGGTAGAGGCGATACAGGATGGTTTTCATGGTATTGCTGAACATCAAGTTGCAATATTGGCAGGTATTCGTGCTGCTTTTAAAGGTGCGATCGAACGCTTTAATCCTGAAAAATTAGAAGACCGTTTTGATCGGCAGAGTAAAGGAACGCTAGACCTTATTTCAGGGTTAAAAAAGGCGAGAAACTGGAACCAGTTTATTCATTATTATAATGAGTTGTTTGAGGATATGGATAATTCTTTCCAATATCTTTTTGGTGATGAATTTGTGCGTGCTTATGAAGACCAGTTGCAGCGATTAGCGATAGCACGTAAATCAAAATTACATAAGGGTTAATAATAAAAATGTTACGGAAAAAAATAATTATTTTATCTTTTATCGGTATGCTGCCATTTTTGTTGGGGGCTTGTTCATCGGTAAATGGATGGGTGGGAACAAAATTAGGTTTCGATACTGATTTAACCTTGAACTTGAAAGTAGATGCGGACATTAACCCTAACGACAAAGGTCGCCCATCACCATTGTTTGTTCGTTTGTACGAATTAAAAACAAAAAAAATGTTTAATCGTGCTGATTTTATTGGTTTATATGAACGTGACAAGGAAGTATTAGGCGCAGACCTTGTGGCCAAGCAGGAATTGAAGCGTTTGGTGCCGGGAGTCAGTCGTGAAGAAAAATTTGTGTTAAATAAAGAAACACGCTACATCGCATTGTTTGCAGAATTTCTGCATTATAAAACAGCTAAATATAAAATTATTGTGCCTGTTGTTTCTAATAATGTGTTTGCAACTTCCATTACGGTTAAAGTTTCTGGCAGTCAATTAAAGTTAGTGAAATAGAGATTAGAATACGGGTGATGAGCATTCAATCATTTAACAATACTCAATATGGCGAATAGACTATGTCTTTAGAAAGCAAAATATTATGGTATGAGGGCATGTTTTTAAGCCCTCAACATTTTCAACAGCAAGAACGTTATTTTGAACGTTTTGTTGAAAGTAAATGTGCCGCATTAGGGGCATATGGTTGGGGCTTGCAAGAATTTGAACTCGATCAACAGTTATTAAAGTTAGGTAAACTGGCCATCATTCATGCAAAAGGCGTGTTGCCAGATGGTACACCGTTTAGTTTTCCAGACACCGATGAAGCACCGCCTGTTTTAACGGTACCAGAAAACACGCATAACAGTGTTGTTTACTTGGCCGTGCCGGTAAAACGTCCCGGTGCAATGGATGTCGTTAAAGATATGGGTAGTCAGGGACTGGCGCGTTATTATTCGCATGAACATGAAATAAGGGATGTTACTACCGACAGTGGTGATAACTTATCATTGGATGTGGGTAAGTTACGTTTGCGTTTATTACTCGATAGTGACGACCGAAGCGGTTACGCCTGCATTGGAGTTGCCAAAATTGCAGAGTCTCGAGAAGATAAAAATGTGATTCTTGACGATCAATACATTCCCACTTGTTTGGATTGCAATGTTTCTTCTAAGTTGTCTGGTTTTTTATCCGAGCTTGTCGGTTTATTGCACCATCGTGCTGAAGCGATAGCTGGCCGTTTGGCGGATACTAATCGGGGTGGCACGGCAGAAATCGCCGATTATATGATGTTGCAATTAATCAACCGGATTGAACCGCTTTGCCTGCATTTATCACAAATGAACGGGCTGCATCCGGTTGACTTATATGCACAGGCCATTCAAATGGTGGGTGAACTGTCTACTTTTGTTGCCGGGCATAAACGCCCACCGGTTTTTCCACCTTATTTACATGCAGAATTACAGGCCACTTTTTTACCCATTATGGATTCATTGCGTGCCGGTTTGAGCATGGTGTATGAACAAACAGCCGTGTCGCTTAATTTGGTCGAGAAAAAATACGGTATTCGGGTGGCACAAATTAGCGATCGTTCGCTTATTGGTAAAGCACAGTTTGTTTTAGCTGCGCGTGCGGATGTGACTGATGCTAATTTACAGTCGGCATTGGCGGCACAATTAAAAATTGCCTCGGTTGAACGCATTCGACAGTTGGTAAATGCCGGGATGCCGGGTATTGCGATTAAAACATTACCGGTTGCGCCGCGACAAATTCCTTTTCATTCCGGTTATACCTATTTTGAATTAGATCGCCAAAGTGTGCTGTGGAAAGACTTGCAAAAATCAGGTGGCATTGCCATGCACGTAGGCGGGGATTTTCCCGGCCTTGAGCTTGAGTTCTGGGCTATACGCCAGTGAGTTATTTAAACGTATGCTGCACAGGAGTTAGCCATGTCGTCAGATGATTTTAACCCAGACAAAACCGTTTTCCGCCAACCCAGTGTAACGTCTGATCGTACTGTTATAAAACCGGTTCCCGGTGGTCGAAGGCCTGCCGCCGCAACACCGCGCCCGGCTAGCATGCCGCCAGCACAACAACAACCGCAACCGGCCATGCAAAGCGCGGCACGGGTTGATACGGAAGCGGCATACTTTAGAACAACTCGGGGTTTAAATCCGTTAGTGAATGCCGCATCAGTCTTATTGGCCGTTTTTGAAAAAACAAAACAGGCAGTGAGTCATCCAGATATTGGCGGTTTGCATCAGCGTTTAGTGAATGAAATTAAATCGTTTGAAATACGTGCAAAAGAGCAGGGGATACCGTCAGAAATCGTTTTATCTGCACGCTATATTTTATGTACCATGCTAGATGAGGCCGTGCTAAATACCCCGTGGGGCTGTGAAAGTGCTTGGCATCAGCGATCGTTACTCAGTATTTTTCATAATGAAACGTCTGGCGGTGAAAAATTTTATTTAATTTTAGATCGGTTGCGACAATCGCCATCTGAAAATATTTATATTATTGAATTATTTTATATTTCCTTGAGCATTGGTTTTGAAGGTAAGTATCGTTTAAGTCCACGCGGCAAAGAAAGTATCGACCGTATTCGTGATGAGTTATTTAGCATTATTCGTCATTATCGAGGTGAATATGAACGTGAACTTTCTCCGAGTTGGCAGGGGTTAGGAAAAATTCGTAATAGCATGGCGCAATATATACCGATCTGGGTTGTTGCAAGTGTTGTTGCGGCTATTTTATTTTCAAGTTATTCGGGATTTAGATACTGGTTGTATAACTCATCTGTTCCTGTTGTGGCTAAGCTAGAACTTATTGCGCAGAATAAAGCAACATCTAAGCATCGTAAGTTTAGATAAAGTCAATGAATCGTTTTGAGTTTGTATCATGAAAAACATTATCAATTTTTTTAAAAATCCTACGGTTATATCGATAATCGGTTTAATCGCCCTGTCGATTATTATCTGGTTTATTGGCCCTTCGATTAAATTTGGAAGCAATAATTATGCACCGCTAGGTGGAGAAACGGCGCGATTAGTTTTTATCCTGTTAATTGCTTTTGCATGGGGGATAAGCAATTTAATGACCCAAAAGAAGAATCAGAAAAACAATGAAGAGTTCGTTTCTGATTTACAAGAAAATCAACATCAAAACGACAACAATAAAGTCAATGCTCAATCCAATAGTGAAGTTATTCAAATTGAAAAGCGTTTTACCGAAGCACTATCGACATTAAAACGTTTAAAATTTTCAGGTAAAGGTTCTAAAAAAGCACTTTATGAATTACCTTGGTATATCATTATTGGGCCACCGGGTTCAGGTAAAACAACGGCACTGATTAAATCGAGTCTGGATTTTCCACTAGCGGAACAGTTTGGTAAAGGTGCGTTACAAGGCGTGGGTGGAACGCGTAATTGTGACTGGTGGTTTACCAATGAAGCGGTACTTATTGACACGGCGGGGCGTTATACCACGCAAGATAGCCATCGTGTGGTTGATAGTTCGGCATGGGAAGGCTTTTTAAATTTATTGAAAAAAAATCGTCGCCGCCGACCTATTAATGGTGCCATTATCGCTATCAGTTTGCATGACTTGTTATTTCAAACTGAAGAAGAACGCATCATGCACGCTAAAACAATCCGTACACGGATTGATGAATTAATGGCAAAGCTCGAAATTCGTTTCCCTATTTATTTAATGTTTACCAAAACAGATATGGTGTCCGGTTTCTCAGAATATTTTGAAGATTTAGCCAAAGATGAGCGTGAACAGGTGTGGGGTATTAGTTTGCCAAACGCGCCACATGCATCGGATGGACCTGATTTTAACTACTTAAATGAAGAATTTTCAAAGTTGATTGAACGACTTTATGACCGTGTTTTATGGCGAGTGCAGCAGGAAACAGATACTAAACGACGCATTGCCATTCAGGGTTTTCCGCAACAAATGGAAAATTTAAAATTTATTATTGATAGCTTTGTTACTCAAACGTTTGTCAAAAACCGCTATCATTTTCAACCGTACTTACGCGGTGTTTATTTTACCAGTGGCACACAAGATGGTACCTCCATTGATCGTTTGATGACATCCGTTTCTGCTAATTTTGGTTTTGCGCGCGATACGGGGCAATCTTCTCACCAGCAGGGGAAAAGTTTCTTTTTAGGTCGTTTATTTCGAGATGTGATCTTTCCTGAATCAGAATTAGTAGGGTCGAATCGACGCTATGAAACTATTTTCCGCTGGCTGCAACATGCAAGCTATGCGGGGCTTGCCGCTATTGGTATTACACTTTTTGTTGTTTGGTTGGGCAGTATTACCCGGCATGAAATGTATATGTCTGAAGTTTCTGGCTATGCTGCCGATTTTAATGCTGAAAATAAACGCCTCGTTGCTTGGAAAAAAGATTTAAGGAGCGTCTTACCGCCGTTAAATACCTTGGCAAAAGCGAGTGTTGTGTATGATCAGGAGCAACACCCGTGGTTATCAAGTTTGGGCTTGTACGATGGTAATGTTGATTTAGCCGCCGATGATGCTTATGCCGCACAACTTAAAACGTTACTATTGCCTCGTTTAATCAATGAACTTGAATTATCGATTAAACAGGGACACCGTGGTGGCGATCTTTATAATACATTCCGAACTTATATGATGTTTGCTAAAACAGAACATTTAAATAAAGAATTAATGATCGACTGGTTTAAAGCGCATTGGGCAAAAAAATTACACGGTGAAGCTACAGCGCGTAAACAATTGGAGCAACACTTAAGAAATTTGTTATTGCTTAATTTAAAGAAAACAAAATTAAATAAAAATCTTATTGCACAAACGCGATCATTATTATTGCGCGTACCTGTATCAAAACGTGTTTATAGTCGTATTCGAACAAATCCTGAATATACTCAAAAGGTTGATTTGTTAAATCAATTCGGCATATCAGTACGTGCTGCTTATAAAATTAATAATCAGACAAAACGGGCTTTAACACTACCCGTACTTTTTACTTATGAAGGTTATCGTAATATCGATTTTTCTGTAAACTCTCCAGTCATATCCAATATCGTTAATGACGGTTGGGTGTTGGAAGATGACAAAAAAGCACATGTTGATTTTATAAAAGAAGACTTGGCGGATATCAGTAAAAAGGTAAAAAAATATTATTTGGCAGATTATGCAAAATCATGGAAAAATGTACTTTCATCATTGGATGTTTCCGGATTTTCAAATTTAAAACAAGCGAATGATGTATTAACCAATTTTACCGATCCTGTTGATTCACCCTTAGTATCTGTTTTACAGGTTTCGAAAGAAAATACTCAATTGACGGCTCCTTTATTAGCTAATTTAGCCGGTGATAAGCTAGAGGGAAAAAAGGGTAAGGTTTCTTTGCTAGCCAACAAGCATGTAGGTAATAAGGTTGACAGAGAGTTTCGTGATATTAATAAATTATTACGCGAATCAAATAAACGTCCGGCACCTGTTGCAGCTGTTCTTCAAAAAATCCAACAGCTACGCGATTTTATCGGTGAAGTGAGTTTGTCACCCGATCCATCGAAGAAAGCCTTTGAAATTGCAAAGGCACGCTACACTAGCGGTGGAGGAAACCCGATTACCTCGTTGCGATTATACGCAAAGAATGAACCACAGCCGGTCAAACGATGGTTAATCTCTTTGGCAGATGAATCTTGGAAAGTTATTCTTAAGTCTGCCCATCAATATATAAATTCAGAATGGAAAAGCAAAGTACATAGTGCCTATATGCAAGGCTTAGCTGGGCGTTATCCATTGCGTAAATCGTCGAGTAATGATTTGGCTATTTATGATTTTAGTGAATTTTTTAAACCGAAAGGAATAATGGATAACTTTTATAATGATTTTGTTAAACCTTTTATTAGTACCCGTCGAGGTTGGTCTAATCGAGTGGTTGATAATCACAGTTTAGGTTTATCCAGAAAAACAATTGCTGAAATTAAACAAGCGCAAAAAATTAAAAATATTTTCTTTAGGAATAATCCTGAAATGCCCAGTATTCGTTTTCAGTTAAAACCTTATTTACTAGGAAAAAATAATGCACGTTTCACGTTGGAAGTCGGTGATAAACGTATTGTTTATAATCATGGCCCCAAGTTCTGGAAAACACTGACTTGGAGTGGTGCTGATGATAATGCGCGAGCAAGGTTGATATTTGAAGATCTTAACGAACAATTGCACATAAAAGTTTATGAAGGTAATTGGGCATGGTTTCGTTTACAAGATCACTCAAGGTTAACAAAAACAAGGCAATCCAATAAGTATTTTGTAAATTACAGTGTGCCGAAGAATACACAGAATAATGGCTATCAAGTTGCAAAAAGTAACTATAACATCACCTTTCAAATTAAGGCCAAGAGTGTCAACAACCCCTTTAGCAGTAATTTATTAAGAACATTTAAGTGCTCGGACAGAATCTGAATGACCGATAATGTTTTAACAGGGTTATTTGGTAAGTTACCCGCACACGGTGATTTTGTACAACGTAATTTGCCTAGCGATTTTGTTGAACTATGGGATGACTGGTTACAGCACTATATTGCAGCGTCACAAGAACAACTGGGTGAACAATGGCTTGATATATATTTAACTAGTCCTTTGTGGCGTTTTATGTTTTCTGTTGGAACGATTAATGCCGATGCATGGGCGGGGATACTATTACCCAGTGTGGATAAAATTGGACGTTATTTTCCATTTTCAATTATCACTCGGTTACCTTCAAATATAAGTTCACTGGAATTTTTACTGTCACAAAATAGTTGGTTTACGAGCATCGAAGAACTTGCACTTCAGGCGTTAAGTGGTGACTTAACCGTGGACGATCTTATTCAAGAAGTTGAAGCAATCGACATTAGTTACAATACCATTTACACACATAGTCATGACCTTGCTGAGAATAAACCAGTGGTCATTAATATGGACTTTGAAGAACAGCTGCCTTCATCGGTTTCGGATTATATGTTGGATGCAGTTTTACAAAAGTCACTTGCAAGTTATAGCGCATGGACAACAGTGGGTTCTGAGCATGTTGCACCTAACTTATTTTTGTCACAAGGACTACCTCCTATTCAGGGAATTACAGCAATGATGAATGGCCAATGGGATTGGCAGCAACCTTATCAATTAACGGCCAACTAAGTATTGATGTGATGACAACTTCTGATGTTACAATGAGGCGCACCATTAAGTGGAATACTGCCGCAGAAACCAATGTAGGTAGTGTGCGTGAAGTGAATGAAGATGCCATTTTTGTAAAGCCTGAAATTGGTGTATGGGCCGTTGCGGATGGTATGGGCGGTTATGAGGCGGGCGATATTGCCAGCAATATGATTGTCGAGTTACTTAACGATATTGAGGATAAAGCTTCGCTTTCTGATATTGTCGATAGTGTTGAAGACAAATTGATTGAAGCGAATAAGAATATTCTTGAATATGCTGATGTTATGCGAGATCAACAAATGATGGGGAGTACCATTGTAAGTCTGATTATTCGTGGCAGAGTGGGTGTTTGTTTGTGGGCGGGCGATTCTCGTTTATATCGTTATCGTAATGGTGAATTGCAACAATTATCGCAAGATCACAGTCAGGTTCAGGAATTGATACAGCAAGGTTTTTTAAGTGAAGAAGACGCAGTGAATCACCCAGAAGCCAATGTGATCACCCGTGCTGTTGGTGCTTGTGAAGATGTTTATATCGATATTAATGTTTTTAGTACCCAAATTGGTGATACCTTCCTGCTCTGCAGTGATGGCTTGCATAATGCGATTAGCGTGATGGATATGATTAACAGTTTAAATGACACCGACATAGAAAAAAGTAGTGCTAATATGTTAACAACCGCACTTGATAATAAAGCTGCAGATAACGTCTCTCTTATTATTGCACGCGGTGAAGTGGATAAAATTTCAAATAATAAAATGGTTTTAGAGTAATAATTACAGAGTAAAACCATGAGTGAAGTTGATAAAAATAAAACGCAAATTAAAAAACCTTTTTCAGATAAAAATGAAAATAGTGCCGACGCTACTCGAATTGCCAAACCTAAAAATACCGAACCTAGAAATACTAAATCTATAAATGCAGGGCAAGCTGATCCCAAACAACAGCACAACTCAACAGCAGCCCCTAAAACACGTATTCGACAAAGACCAACCGAGCCAGCAGCAGGGGATACAACACAATATAAAGCCTTTACACCCAAACTCGGAGCCCCAAATACATCAGCGAAGGTAGACAGCCACAGCTATTCTTACAAAAACAATACGAGCGGTCATCATGGTGTTTTAAAAGAACGCTTTATTCTAGCCAAAATTATTGGTTCAGGCGGAATGGGTGTTGTTTATAAGGCAAAAGATTTACTTAAAGTTGAAGCAAAAGATCGCGACCCCTATGTTGCGATTAAAGTTTTAAGCGAAGAATTTAAAGCCCATCCAGAAGCCTTTATATCACTGCAACGAGAGTCCAGAAAGTCACAACGTATTGCTCATCCTAATATTGTAAATGTATTTGACTTTGATCGGGATGGCGACGTTGTTTTTATGACAATGGAATATATGGATGGCAAGCCGCTTGATCAAATAATACGTCAATATCGTTCAACTGGCTTGCCAACAGAAGATGCCTGGAATATTTTAAAATCAATGTGTCGCGCACTTGTTCACGCACATGCCGAAAATATTATTCATTCAGATTTTAAACCGGGAAATATTTTTGTCACCAACAAAGGTGTAACAAAAGTATTTGATTTTGGTATTGCACGCGCAGTTGCCAAGGTGGCTCAATTTGATGAGAACCCCGAAGACCGAACCGTTTTTGATGCCGGGAATTTAGGCGCACTGACACCCGCCTATGCCAGCCTTGAAATGCTTGAAGGACAAAAACCGGATGCGCGTGATGACATCTATGCGCTCGGTTGTATTGCCTATGAATTATTTACCGGTAAACATCCGTTTAAGAAAGTGCCTGCCGATGAAGCTGAAAAACAAGGTTTAGAACCAGCTAAAATTAATAATATAAGTAAACGGCAATGGCGCGCAATAAAACAGTGTCTTGCGTTTAGGCGTGAAGATAGAATGCCTTCGGTTGAAGAATTTCTTGATTTAATCACTAAAAAAATAACACGTAATTATACGATACCCATTGTTTTACTGGTGGTGGGATTAATTTCAGTGATTGGCTATATGCAACTTAATCGTGATACCTCAAATACTTTGTCCGAATCGGAAATACGTAGTAAAGTTGAATATGAACTACAGTTAAACTTTCACAAAAGTACCATTACTGGGCTATTGAAAAACCCAATATTTTCACCAAATTGGGAAGATCAATTATGGGCTGAATTTAAGATCTTTGAAAATATGCTGCAAAATATTGAACACTGGATGTCAGCTACGCAAAGTAGAGTGACAAGGGAATGGTTTGTTGCGGTCAGAAAAAAAATATTTAATCAATATCTGGTTACTATACGTAAAAAACGTATGCAGGGGGCATTTAAACGAACATCAGTGCTGATTAAAAATGCTGCTCGATATTCAAGCGATAATGTAGCATTAGACAATGAAAGAAAGTTGCTTGCCGATGCGATTAAGAAACATAAATTAAATAAGAATAAGAAAATTGCATATCAACAACGTGAAGCAATAGTACGTTCAAAGATTCAGCTTGCTAACAAGAAAAAATTTGAATTATTTAATATTGCACTTAATAATGTGAATCAGCAATTACGCTGCCAATCAAAATTAAATATGCGGAATATCGATGTTGCGATTAAAAAACTAAAATCTTATAACAATACTAAATATAGAAGATTAAAGCCTAAAATAATACATAAATTAGCAACGTGTATTACCGACCTCGGTAAACCTTTTCCGGGAAAAGCACAAGAATATAAAAAATATGCGTTACGTATTTTTAATCGTAACAAAGAGATTGTCGCAATACGTATTATCCCCAGAGACCCTTGTAATGCATCTATTGCTGGTTTGGGTGGTCGTGGCAAGCGTACCGTGTGCAGAGATAAATTTAAGGGTGTTGCTGGAATCGGGCCCGACTTAATTGTTATTATTGGTAAAGGTGGTATGAGTACTTTTGCAATTGGAAAATATGAAGTTTCTATTAAAGAAATGAACATGTTTTGTCGTCATTCTGACTCTTGTACGGCTGTTAATAGTAAAGATATTAACTTGCCTGCAACCAATATATCATTTTCTTCAGCCAAAAATTACATGCGATGGTTAACTAAAAAAACGCACAAGAAATATCGTTTACCAACAAAAAATGAATGGCTTTATGCGGCAACTGCAAGTCGGAAATCACTTGATCCAAATCGTAACTGTTATTTACGAACACGCGGGATTGAAAAAGGTGAAGAGTTATTTGGTATAAAAGTTGGCAAACCCAATAATTGGGGGATGGTGAATTATATTGGTAATGCGCGTGAGTGGGTTTATGATAAAGGAAGAAAATTAGTGGCCGTCGGGGGATCTTATAATTCACCCATGGATAGTTGCCGCTTTGATAGTATTATTTCATCAAATGGAGATGCTGATATATACACAGGATTTAGAGTGCTGCGGGAATTAAAAAACTAATATGAATGATTTGGACGTTTCAGCATTGTTAAGAAATTTATCAGACGATTATTCGAATAATCGAATATCTTTTATCGAGTATCGTTCACAACGTAAAATAATTCTAAGACAACTGGATGAAGAATATAATCAAATGTATTTTGATGATGACAGTAATGAACAGGCTGAAATAGAGAATAAAGATGAGAACATTATTATTCAGGAAGCTGAGCAATAAAGAAATAATAGAAGTCGATTAATTTAATTTAAAGTGAGGTAGATATGGAAATTATTAAGTTTTTCCAAACAGGGGGTCCTTTTATGTACCCGATACTTGTGGTCATGGCAATTGGTTTTGCAATATCGATTGAACGTTATTTCTATTTGTCGATTACTTTTAGAAAAACCAAAAACATCTGGTCACAATTGATACCCATGTTAAAAGCAAATGACTTTCAGCGTGCACACCAGTTTACACATAAAAGTAAAACAGCCTTAGCCACGGTGCTTAATTATGGTTTTGCACGTCAACGTTCAAATGCAAGACGTGAGCTTGTTGAGTCGGCCTTTGAAGCAGGCATTATGGAAGTCATGCCCGAATTAGAGCAACGCACACACTATCTTGCTACCTTTGCAAATGTAGCCACCTTGCTCGGCTTGTTAGGCACTATTATTGGTTTAATACAGGCTTTTACCGCCGTAGCCGGTGCCGAGGCAGCTCAAAAAGCAGATTTGTTATCTGCGAGTATATCCGTTGCAATGAACACAACGGCCTTTGGTTTGATCGTTGCTATTCCGCTTATTTTAATTGCATCTTATTTAAATAATAAAACGGCTAAATTAGTCGAGGTTCTTGAGATGTCTGCAGTGAAATGTTTAAACCTGATGGATGATCAAGCAGTTAAATAATGAAACGACATAGTAAAAAATTAAAGCAGGAAGCGGCAGAAATGGATATTACTGCCTTTATGAATTTAATGGTTATATTAATTCCTTTTCTGTTAATTACAGCTGTTTTTTCAAGATTAACAGTACTTGAATTAAATTTACCACCGATAAATGCAAAAGCAAATTCTGCGGGAAAAATAAAACTTCAATTGGAATTGGTCGTTAGACCCAATGCTTTTGATATACAAGATGCAAATTTGGGTGTAATAAAACATTTTTCACGTACAGAAGATAATACGAACTGGAAAGCCTTTAGCGATATTCTAGTGGAAATTAAACGACGCTTTCCTAATGAAAACAACATTACTTTATTACTGAGTAAAAAAGTTAAATATAAAACACTGATTGCAGTGATGGACAGGGTGCGTTCTGCGGATATTATAGAATTTACATCGGTTGAAACAGTGGAACTCTTTCCTAATATATCTATTGGTGATGCTCCAGTACTCAACTCACCGACATCGATGGCACAAACGGTAAGTTCAAAATGATAAAAACATCAAGTAGTGAGCGACGTGTAGCACGCTATAACAAATTTAGAAAAAAGACATCACTTAATCTGGTTTCGTTGATGGATATTTTTACAATTCTGGTTTTTTTCCTTCTGGTTAATTCCAATAACTCTCAGCAATTACCAAATAGCAAAAATATAAAATTACCCACATCGGTAGCAACAAAGTCACCGAAAGAAACCATTGTTATCGCCGTAACAACTAAAGATATTCTAGTCGATGGGCGTCAGGTTGCTGTTGTGAATGATGTGTTAGCTCACCCAGATAACGATCTCTTAATCAAAGGGTTAAAGAAAGAGTTAGATTTTCAGTATTCTAAAAATTTAAGAATATCAAAAGTCAAAAAAAATACTGGACTGGCGGTAACTATTATGGGGGATGAGGCAATACCGTATGAATTACTCCGAAAGATTTTATCAACCTGTCGGCAGGCTAATTTTACACATATCGCTTTTGCTGCAATGCAAAAAGCAAAAAACAAACAAAGCTAATAAAATATTTAGTAGAAACATAAGACAGTTGGTATTTAAGGAACCTAAGTTTAATGGATGCAGTTGTTACATATAATAGTTTGGCTCTAAATTGGAGTCCACAAAGTAAGCGAGATCATCGATTTAATATCTTTGTCAGTATCGTTTTAACGATAACTCTACTTGTTGGTTTTGTGGCATCTAAAATTCCTGTCCCTGAACAAACTCGAAAGACCCAAACAGTGGTCCCTGAACGTATTGCAAAATTTCTCACAGAAAAGAAAAAACCTGTGGTTATTAAAGAAAAACCAAAACCTTTACCTAAGCCAAAATTAAAGCCAAGAATTAAAAAGAAACCGCCTGCTAAGGCTCGAAAAAATAAATCGTTAACCAAAGCCCTCAAAAAAGCACGCAAGAAAGCAGAATCGAGTGGTTTACTGGCATTAAGTAATGAGCTTGCTGATTTAATGGACACCTCTGACGTGAGTGCCATGGTGAGTGGGCGCACATCAAAGGCCGCAACAAAGGCTGTTGCTATTAACAAAGACGTACTTAGTAAAGGGGTTGGGGTAGGAAGTGGCGGAATAAAATCTGGAAAATATGCAATGGTGACTAGTCATACGCGATTATCAGCCAAAGAGTTAAACAAATTCAGAGAATCATTACTCGCAACAAATACAATACGTAAACCAAATAAGAGAACTACATCTAAAGCAAATATCAGATTAGAAGAACAAGTCACTATTGTTTTCGATCAAAATAAAAGTAAATTGTACTCTTTGTATAATCGTGCAAGACGACAATATCCGGGCTTAAAAGGAAAAATTATTCTTGAAATAACCATCGCACCATCCGGCAAAGTTGTTAAGGTTAGAATTGTAGTGAGCGAACTGAATAACCCCAGTCTTGAACGACGCATTGTGTCACGAGTAAAACAATTTAACTTTGGTTTAAGTGGTAAAGAATCCATTACAGTGACTTTCCCAATCGAATTTATTCCTTCATAAAAGTGTTATCATAAGAACTTTAACCATTGATTTGAATGGCAGAGAAGAATGGTGTACTTTTTTTCTGCTCAAATAAGGTATAATTGCTCGGATTTAATTGGAACTTGCTGTAATAATTTTATTAAACAGTAGCAGTTAATTCTAAGCCTAATTATTATTTCCTTAGTCAGCGTAAACATATGAAAAATAAACAAAAAACCTCCGTTCTTTTCGTTTGTATGGGCAATATATGCCGTTCACCAACAGCGGAGGGGATCTTTCGCCATTTGGTTTCAGAAAAAAAGTTAACAGACATGTTTATAACGGATTCTGCGGGGACTCATGCTTATCATGTTGGCGAGCCGCCTGACCATCGTGCGCAGGAAACAGCCGAGGCGCGTGGTATTGATTTAAGCGATTTAAAAGGGCGCAAGGTAACGGTATCTGATTTTGATAAGTTTGATTATGTGCTTGCGATGGATAAAGATAATTATGCGATTTTAGATGAAATGTGCCCATCGGAAAAAAAAGAACAGTTGAGACTATTTTTAGATTTTGCAGATGATCTTTCGTTTGATGAGGTGCCTGATCCTTATTACGGTGGTACGCAAGGCTTTGAAAAAGTTTTTGATATGCTTGAGCAAGCTTCGCTTGGTTTAATTTTACATATTCAAAAAAAAAGCCGTAGAATATAGAATATACGGCTATCTAAATTAAACACTCTCTCTTTAGTTAATTTAAAGAGAGAGTGTTAATTCTTTTATTTAATCATCTGAAGGCTTGGTAAAAACCTGCGTAAGTTTGGCTTTTTCGGCTGCGGAGTCCTTTTTTGGCGCAGCAGTCGGCACTAGTTTTGGTGCTTCAGTTTTAACAGGGGTTAGATGCGGTGTTGCCTGTTTGGGTTTAACCGATTCTACTCGAGTTTCAACTTTGGTCGTTGTTTCTACTTGTTGTAAAGCTGGTTTTGGCGCAGGCTTATTAGTAGAAGCCTTTGTTGCTGGTTTTGGCGCAGGCTTATTAGTAGATACATTTGTTACTGGTTTTGCAGTTGGAGTATTTGTTTGTACTGCGCTGACCTTTGCGGTATCTGTTTGAGTATTTTTTGCTGGTGTATTATTTTCTTGAGCACTTTGACTAGAAGGCTCTTTAGCGACTGTGTTAGTACGTTGTGCCTTTGTATTTTGTGTCGGTGTATCCGTCGTTTGCTTTTCTGGCGCTTTCCCCTGATTATTTCTGGGTGCATTTCCTGATGATACATTTTCATTGTTACTGCTATGCTGCTCGGTATTGACTGAAGCATTAGCGGCTACTTCTGGTTTATCCGATTGTGTATTGCGATTATCATTACGACGATTCTGGTTTGAGTTACGTCGGCGTCTAGGATTACGTGGATTATTAGATTGCTTGTTTTGTTGCTTATTAGGCTGTGCTGTTGAAGCTACTTTGTCATCCTCATTTTGGTTAGTTTTCTGAACTGGTTTAGCGGCTTGTTCTGTTTTGTTCGTTTTAGAAGGTCGTTGGTTATCACGACGATTCTGGTTTGTATTGCGCCTTTGCGTATTACGGTTGCGATTAGTATTTCGGTTTTGGGTATTGTTGCGATTTCTATTGTGATTATTATTAGGTTGTTTTTTCTTTTCACCCGTACCAAACAGAGCTAACCAGATTTTGGTGAATATACCAATTTGAGGTTTGCTGCTGCTAACCGGTCGAGGTGTTGATGGCGAAACCTGTTTTATCGCAGCTTCTTCTACGGGTTTTCTTTCTTGTTGCGGTGTTGTTTGAGTTGCCGCTGCATCCTGTTTGCTTGCCAGTTCATAACTGGGAGTTTCATCATTTACATTATCATCATTTTCACGAATACGTTCGATAGTGTAATGTGGTGTTTCCAGAGCTTCATTGGGGATGAGTAAAATCTTAACTTTTTGTCGTTGTTCGATTTCAGTTAAAATATCGCGTTTTTCGTTGAGAAGGTAAGTTGCAACAGCCACCGGCATTTGAGTTTCGACACGGGTGGTATTGTCTTTTATGGCTTCTTCTTCGATCACTCGCAAAATAGACAAAGCTAACGAAGAAACACCACGGATAGTGCCATGGCCTTCACAACGTGGGCAGACCATTTGGCTAGATTCACCCAGTGATGGACGTAAACGTTGGCGTGACATTTCTAATAAACCAAAGCGTGATATTTTGCCGATTTGAATACGCGCACGATCCAACTTCATTGCTTCACGGGTACGGTTTTCAACTTCACGTTGGTTACGCGCGGGAGACATATCAATGTAATCAATAACAACCAAACCACCGAGGTCACGCAGACGAAGTTGTCTTGCAATTTCATCAGCGGCTTCAAGGTTGGTGTTAAAGGCTGTTTCTTCAATGTCACTGCCTTTGGTTGAACGCGATGAGTTAATGTCGATAGAGATTAACGCTTCAGTATGGTCGATAACAATGGAGCCACCAGAAGGAAGGCGTACTTCACGTTGAAAAGCTGATTCAATCTGGGTTTCAATCTGGTAACGGGTAAATAATGGGACAGGATCCGTATATAACTTTATTTTATTCAGATTATGCGGCATAACTTGTTGCATAAACTCTTTTGCTTTGTTGTATACCGATTCTTCATCAATAATAATTTCATTAATATCATTGCGTAAATAATCACGGATGGCTCGGGTGATTAAATTACTTTCCTGATAAATAAGGAAGGGAGAAGGGCGTGTTTTTGATGCTTCATCAATGGATGCCCAAAGTTTCAGCAGGTAGTCTAAATCCCATTGTAATTCTTCAATGTTTTTACCCACACCAGCAGTACGGATAATTAAACCCATATCGCGAGGAATATCGAGTTGATTGAGTGCGTCACGTATTTCACTGCGTTCACTGCCTTCGATGCGGCGAGAAACACCGCCTGCACGAGGGTTATTAGGCATTAATACGGAGTAGCGACCAGCCAGACTGATAAAGGTGGTTAAGGCCGCGCCTTTATTACCGCGTTCCTCTTTACCAATTTGTACAACAACTTCTTGGCCTTCATTAAGGGCTTCCTTAATGTTAATTCTACCACCACCTATTTCATAGCCTTCTTTAAAGTATTGGCGTGAAATTTCTTTCAGTGGTAAAAAACCATGGCGTTCGGCACCATAATCGACAAAAGCAGCCTCGAGACTGGGCTCGATGCGTGTGATGCGACCTTTATAAATATTGGCTTTTTTCTGTGCGCGGTGGGTGGTTTCGATGTCTAAATCATATAAACGTTGGCCATCGACGAGGGCGACACGCAGCTCTTCCGGCTGAGTGGCGTTAAACAGCATTCTTTTCATTGTAAAAACCTTTTACTGTCGTACTCAACCTATACCATTGTACATGCCAATAGGCTGATAAACTTAGGTTATCAACCGTTGGTTGGTCAAAATACTACCAAGCCTGTCTTAAACGGGGTTAGCAGTATTATAAAACCCACGCATCATTTTGGAATATCACCAAATGGCCAGGGAGTACGAATAACTAATTTTAAAGTCTGAATCCTTTATTAAAGGGTATTTCAGACACCTTTTTATCACTCGCTGATTAATAACAAACTTAGCAAATGACTCGTAACTTGAATACGTACAGCAGATGTCGGAATAATTGAAATAACAATTTAATGTTATGCTAGCGGCTAACCAATTTATGTAAATTCCAAGTATTGAGAATATCCAATATTGGTGCGCTTTAAGGAAATACGACATCTCGCTTATTTCAGTGTAGCAGTGTTATTGATTAGCATCAATGACTTAAAATGTTGTTAAAATAGGCAAGCGGTACTCTAATCGCTAAACTGAAGAAAAAATGGAATAAAATGTCAAATTTGACCAAATATCAATCCCACTCAAAAATTAAGGATAAGGCAGCGACTCATACCGCAGCTTCGCCGACAGTGCGCTTTATTCAAATTGACGCAGATCAGGCGGGTCAACGGATCGACAATTTTTTATTGACCCTATTAAAAGGAGTACCTCGAAGCAAAATTTACCAAATAGTTCGCAAAGGTGAAGTTCGAGTAAATAAAGGCCGAATTAAGGCACATTACAAAATACAGGCGGGTGATGAAATTCGTATTCCACCGGTGAGGGTCGCGCAGCGTGATACTCTTACAACCAGTAAGTATATTATTCGCTTGTTAGAAGATGCCGTTATTTATGAAGATGATAATTTCCTCGCCCTGAACAAACCAACGGGTTTTGCGGTACATGGTGGCAGTGGTGTAAAAGCCGGTGTTATCGAGTCATTACGACTGGCTAGACCCGATGCCCGCTTTCTTGAACTGGTTCATCGCTTGGACAAAGATACCTCCGGTTGTTTATTGATAGCAAAAAAACGTTCCACATTACGCTATTTGCAAGACCAGTTTCGGCAGCACAAGATGCAGAAAAAATATCTTGCACTGGTTAAAGGTAATGTAAAAAATAAAAGCTATCATCTGGAATTGGCTTTGAAAAAAAGTACTTTACCCTCGGGTGAAAGAATTGTGCGTGTTAATCCGAATGGTAAACAGGCCATTAGTGACTTTAATATTATTGCGTCACGAAAATTAGCCAGTTTATATGAGGTGGTCATTAAAACGGGACGGACACATCAAATTCGTGTACATGCACAAAGTTTAGGCCATCCTGTCGCTGGAGATGATAAATATGGTGATGATGACTTTAATCGACAAATAAAAACTCAGGGTTTAAAAAGAATGTTCTTACACGCCGAAAAATTATCAATGAAAACAGCCGATGGTAATACACTGCATTTAATGTCACCGTTAGATAAAGAATTAAAAATGGTGTTGACCAACTTGGACATTCATTATCCATGAAATATAAATGTTTTGTTTTTGACTGGGATGGAACCTTAATGGATTCCGAAGCAAAAATTGTAAGTTGTATGCAAGCGGCTATTCAAGATATGGATTTTGCTAGCCGTAGTGATGAACAAATTCGAAATATTATTGGTCTTGGGTTTAAGGAGGCGTTAACAATGCTGTACCCAGGGCAAGAAGAATTATATGAAAATTTTGTTGCTCAATATCGCATGTATTTTTTGGATAAAAATAGTGAAAAATCGCCACTGTTTAGCCATGTTAAACTATTACTTGAATTATTAAATAAAAAAGCCTACTTTGTAGCGGTTGCAACCGGTAAAGGCCGTCAGGGACTGGATAAAGTATTAAACGAAACAGGTTTAAAACCGTATTTTCATGTAACCCGTTGTGCAGATGAAACGTTTTCTAAACCACATCCACAAATGCTAGAGGAAATAATGGACTTTGTTGGTGTTGAAGCCAATGAAACAGTGATGATTGGTGATACGGAATATGACTTAAACATGGCTCGGAATGCAGGCTGCGACTCCATTGGTATTGCTCACGGTGTACATGATGAAAGCCGTTTGCAACAATGTGAACCGATAGCTATTTATCCTGATATCAAAGTACTCTATCATTGGGTAGATAGCTTGAACGAAATAAACATAACATAAAATTTTATAAAATGGGAAATAATGAAATGACTGAACAAAATAATTCAGACCAAGAAATACTTTCACGTTTAGCGTTTGCCACGCTTAAAGAACAGCGTCGAACACGTCGTTGGAGTATTTTCTTCAAAGGACTTATGGCTGTTTATTTTTTTATTTTATTATTTGTTATTTATATACCTGCTAGTTCGATCGATGAATCAAAATCAGACAAAGAACACACGGCTTTAATTGATATTAAAGGTGTTATTTCTAGTGAATCCGATGCCAATGCGGATACTATTATTACCGGCTTACGAGCAGCCTTTAAAGAAGAAAAAGTTAAAGCTGTTATCTTACGTATTAATAGCCCCGGTGGCAGCCCAGTTCAAGCTGGCTATATCAACGATGAAATTTATCGATTAAAAAACAAATACCCGAAGAAAAAAGTATATGCAGTGATTGTCGATATTTGCGCATCGGGTGGTTATTACATTGCATCTGCGGCAGATGAAATCTATGCAGACAAAGCGAGTATGGTTGGTTCAATTGGCGTACTAATGAACGGTTTTGGTTTTGTGGGCGCAATGAAAAAAGTTGGTGTAGAACGACGTTTGTACACAGCGGGTGCGCATAAAGGTTTTCTGGATCCGTTTACAAAAGCAAAACCTGAAGATATAAAATTTATACAAGGCTTATTAAAAAATATTCATCAGCAGTTTATCGCTACCGTTCGAAAAGGACGAGGTGATAAATTAAAAGAAAGTGATCAGCTTTATTCTGGTTTAATCTGGACGGGTGAAGAAAGTATTAAATTGGGATTAGTGGATGCCTTGGGAAGCAGTAGTTATGTTGCACGCGAAATTATTAAAGCAGAAAAAATTATTGACTACACGCCTAAACCTAACTTTTTTGATCGTTTTGCGAACCGTTTAGGCATGTCTTTCGGAGCATCGGTTTCGAGTAAGTTTTTTCCTAATTCGTATTTTCAATAAATGCATTAAGTAGAAGGGCTTGTCGATTAAATAACCGGCATTCCCTCTATTTCAAGCATCGCAATTAAACGTATAAGCGGAAGCCCCATTAGAGTATTAGGGTCATCACCTTCCAGACGCTCAAATAAAGAAATCCCCAAGCCTTCTGATTTAAAGCTGCCTGCACAATTAAAAGGTTCTTCTTTATTTAAGTAATTTTCAATTTGTGAATCACGCAAGTATCGAAATACCACATTAAAAGGGTCAACCGTCGAATGCATTTTTCCGGTTTTCGTATTGATTAAACTTAAACCAGTTAAAAATGTTACACGTTTGCCACTGGCTTCTTTGAGTTGTTTTACGGCATTTTCAAAATTACCGGGTTTGCCGATAATGTCATTACTAATGACTGCAACCTGATCAGAACCTATCACCAGTGCATTTTTATAGTTTGTTGCAACTGCTTGTGCTTTCGCAATGGCGAGTCGTTCAACTAGTTGCCTAGGTGTTTCACCTTGTAGTGGGGTTTCGTCTGTGTCTGGTGCAACACATTCAAATGGCAGGTTCAGTTTTTCAAGAATGGTTTTACGAAAAGGGGAAGTGGACGCGAGTATCAGTTGCATAAATTTAAGATCTTTACTTTGAATATGGAATGTTGAGTTTTATTCAATTTCAATTAGCGCTTCATCCGGTGTCACGGTGTCACCTTTTGAAACATGAATAGCGATAATAGTACCGGAAATAGGTGCTTGTATTTCAGTTTCCATTTTCATGGCTTCGGTAATCAGCACGGGATCACCGGCTTTAACTTTATCATTTAATTTTACCACTACATCAATAATAGAAGCAGGCATTGAGGTGGTCACATGACCGGGCTTGGTTGCGCGTGGTCGTTGTCCATCCGACATCGCTGAGCTTGTTTGTTGGTCACCGTTTAGATTAATTTCATTCAGTGGCTGTAACATAATTTCTTCGGGAACACCGTCAACACTCACATAATAGGGACGTTGTTGCTGGTTCTTATAGCCTGTACCATTGACTTGAATATGATAAGTCTCGCCATGTAAGCTAACATTAAATTCTGTTGCGGCCGGAGTGCAAATGTTATCACCATTAATTGCTTCTAATGGTTCAGGAACAAGTTCATTAGCATTACGCTGCATTAAAAATTCTTTGCCAATGTCTGGGAACATGGCATAGGTTAAAACATCTTCTTCAGATTTTGCTTGCTCGCCAATTTCGCTACGCAAATGATCTAACTCATTGGCTAATAAGTCGGCCGGGCGGCAGTCAATAACATCTTCGTTACCAATGGCCATATGCTGTACTTGTACGCTGACCGGGCCGGGGGCTTTGCCATACTTGCCTTGTAAATAGAGCTTCACTTCATTGGTAATGGCTTTATACCGTTCTCCCGAAATAACGTTCATGACAGCCTGCGTACCTACAATCTGAGAGGTGGGTGTGACTAAGGGTGGATAACCTAACTCTTTTCGTACAACCGGAATTTCTTTTAATACTTCATTCATTCGACCGAGTGCATTTTGTTCTTTTAGTTGATTGGATAAATTTGAAATCATTCCCCCGGGAACCTGATTCACTTGTACGCGGGTATCCAGTCCAGTGAATTCACTTTCAAACTGGTGGTATTTTTTTCGGACTTCGTAAAAATAAAAACCAATGTCCTGCAACTCAGGCAAATTAAGTTCAGTGTCGTATTCTGTATTGCGAAGTGCGGCGACCATGCTTTCTGTTGCTGGGTGCGAGGTGCCGCCCGAAAAGGATGATATCGCCGTATCGATACCGGTTATGCCATTTTCAATGGCCTTGTATTGACACATACTGGCAAGCCCGGCGGTTGCATGGGAATGTAAATGGATTGGAATATCCACTGCGGCAACCAGGGCTGATACTAGATTTGCGGTGGCTTGTGGCGTAAGCAATCCGGCCATGTCTTTTATAACGATACTGTCGCAGCCCATGGACTGTAATTCTTTTGCCATGCTAATAAACTGTTTTTCAGTGTGTACAGGACTGGTGGTATAACAAATGGTGCCTTGTGCATGTTTGTTTGCTTTTTTTACCGCTTCAATCGAAACACGAAGGTTGCGCGTGTCGTTCAGGGCATCAAAGATTCGAAATACATCAATACCATTTTTAGCTGAACACGCAACAAAGGCTTGCACAACATCATCGGAATAGTGTCGATAGCCTAAAAGGTTTTGTCCGCGTAATAGCATTTGCAATGGAGTATTGGGTAGGGCGGCTTTTAATTGTTTTAAACGTTCCCATGGATCCTCTTTTAAAAAACGAACGCAGGCGTCAAAGGTTGCTCCACCCCAAACTTCGAGTGACCAGTAACCTATTTTATCGAGACGCTCACAGACGGGTAACATATCTTCGGTTCGCATACGTGTTGCGATAAGGGATTGATGTGCATCGCGCAGAATCGTATCGGTAATTAAAATTTTAGACATGCCGTTTATTTCCTTCGTGCTTTTTTTAAAGGCTGTGGTTGTTTTATTAAAGTCCCATACTGGCGGCAACCGCGGTGGCAATGGCGGTTGCAACGGCCTTATTCGAACGTTTTAGAGAATAATTTAAAAGTTCCGGATGTTGTTCAACATAGCCGGTATTAAAACGCCCAGTTTGAAAACTGGCCGATTTTAGAATTTCTAGGTGATAGGGAATGGTTGTTTTAATACCGTAAACACCGATATCACGCAGGGCACTAATACCTCGGTCGATCAGGCCATCCCAGTCTCGAGCCCACACTATCAATTTGGCGCACATGGAATCGTAATAAGGGGGAATTTCATAACCCGTATAAATAGCGCCATCTGTGCGTACGCCCGGACCGCCTGTAGCAAAATAACGGGTAATTTTTCCAAAGCTAGGCAGGAAATCATTTTTAGGATCTTCTGCATTAATTCGAAACTCCATGGCATAGCCATGTATTGAAATATCTTGTTGTTGATAACGGAGTATTAAACCGCTCGCAATACGAATTTGTTCCTGCACAATATCAATGCCGGTTATTTCTTCGGTGATAGGATGCTCGACTTGTAGGCGGGTGTTCATTTCCATAAAGTAAAAATTATCATTTTCATCCATTAAAAACTCGACCGTACCGGCGTTAGTGTAACCACAGGCAGTGGCAGCCTTGACGGCAAGTTCACCAATATATTCACGTTGTTTAGAATTAAGTTGTGGTGAAGGTGCAATTTCGATCAGTTTTTGATGACGTCGTTGAATAGAACAATCGCGTTCGTATAAGTGAATAACATTGCCGTGCTGGTCTCCGAGGATTTGAACTTCGATATGGCGTGGATCAATAATAAATTTTTCGATAAATACATCACCACTTCCAAACGCTTTTTCAGCTTCGGAGATAACGCGTGGGTAGTTTCGGCGTAGTTCTGCTTCATCGTTGCATTCGCGGATACCGCGTCCGCCCCCGCCATTAGTGGCTTTAAGCATAACCGGGTAGCCAATGTCTTTTGATATTTGGATGGCTTCATCAATGTTGGCAATATTGTCATCGCTACCCGGTGTAACGGGCACACCGGCGGCTATCATTGTTTTCCTTGCGTGTGTTTTATCCCCCATATTGCGAATAACATCGGTACTCGGGCCAATGTATTTGATATTGCGGCGTTCACATATTTCGGCAAATTCGGGGTTTTCTGACAAGAAACCATAACCGGGATGCAGGGCATCGCAGCCGGTTTCGATGGCTAAATTAACTAAACGGTGTGCATTTAGATACCCTGCGACGGTATCAGGGCCCAAACTGTAGGCTTCATCGGCCTTACGTACGTGCAGGGCATAGCGGTCTGCTTCTGCATAGACGGCAACAGATTTAATCCCCATTTCGACGCAGGCGCGTACAATTCGAACTGCAATTTCACCACGGTTGGCAATTAGCACTTTTTTTATCATATTGGCATTGTAGTATTTTGCTCGTATAGATTGAAACAAAAAAGTGTTAAAATATTGAATCATTTATATATAGTCAACGGGGGAGAACTTCGTTTCTCCCCTTTGGAAACCCCATTGGTTTTGTGTCCGCCGCAAACGGACGAGGAAACCAGATTCTAAATGGTTAGAGATAGCAATAATAACCATATATAATATATGTTATTATTTTGCTTGATTCGTCAAAAATCAATGATTTACTTTGACAGAAGTTACCCAGATCGTTAAAATTTGCGCCCTATGTCGAAGCATCAAAATTCGTCTGCTATTAACTCGCGTTTACCGGTTCAAATAGACCCCATTCGGTTAGCTGTCGCAAGGCAACAGCTTTATGGTGAAATTGAAATTGCGCGTTTTACGCGATTAAGTGAACTGCTTACTTCCAATGAAGGGGTGGTTAAAGTACAACTTGATTTTGATGTGGATACTGGAAATGTACATTCTGGCAAAGTGCATTGTGCGACGGGTACGCTTGTTGCGGAATTATCTCTTTGTTGTCAGCGTTGTTTAGAGCCAATGAAATGGTCGCTTAATGCAGATGTTGCGTTAGCCTTTATTGAGCATGAACATCAAATAGATGAGTTAGTGGAGGGTTATGAACCCTACCTTATCGAGTCAACACCGCTGATGTTGAGTGACATAATAGAAGATGAAATTCTTCTTGCGCTTCCTCAGGTGCCTATGCACGATGAGTCTGTGTGTAAACCGGCGGTTAAGGTTAACCGTCAGGCTGAGCAAGTTGAAGTACAAGATAATGTGAGCCAAGCAACCGCTAAAAAGAAAAATCCTTTTGCGGTATTGGCAGATTTTAAATCCGATTCAAAAGAGTAAGTTAAGAGGAACATTGTAATGGCTGTTCAAAAGAGCAAAAAGAGTACTTCACGTCGTGGTATGCGTCGTTCACATGATGCATTAACAGAAAATGCATTATCTATTGAGCCTACAACGGGTGAAACACATTTGCGTCATCATATAAGCCCTGATGGTTATTATCGTGGTCGTAAAGTTGTTGACACAAATAGTTAATATTTATTTTACAAACACAGTGGATTGATTTTTTACTTCAATGCAATGTGTCATTTAGATAGCGGGACAGGTTACTGTCCCGTTATCGTTAGTAACGCTGTTAAATTTTATAAAAGTCATCGATGAATAATAAAACGATAACAATTTCGCTTGATGGTATGGGAGGGGACTTTGGCCCCGACAGTGTGGTGCCTGCGGCAATTGATATTATAAAACGTTACCCGAATGTTAATTTAATTATCACGGGTGACGAAACAGTGCTACATAACAAGTTGAATGCTGAGCAAGGCCATTCGTCTAAAAAAAATCACGCACGTATATCAATACAACATACCTCTCAAACGGTGGGTTCAAATGAGGCGCCTTCAACTGCTCTGCGAAGTAAAAAAGATTCTTCGATGCGGGTGGCGATTAATCTAGTTAAAGAAGGTCAGGCCGATGCCTGTGTCAGTGCGGGTAATACCGGCGCTTTAATGGCAACAGCGCGTTTTGTCCTTAAAATGTTAGCAGGGATTGATCGCCCCGCTATTTGTACCGCCTTACCGACTATAACGGGTCATGCTCATGTGTTGGACCTAGGTGCGAATGTTGAAACATCACCAGAGGGTCTTTATGAATTTGCCGTGATGGGTTCGGCATTAGTGAGTGCCTTAGATAACAAAAAAAGTCCAACCGTCGCATTATTAAATATTGGTGAAGAAGACATTAAAGGTAACGAAACGGTTAAAGAAGCGGCAAAAATTTTAAGCCAAAGTGATTTGAATTTTACTGGTTACGTTGAAGGCGATGGTATATACATGGGCAATGCCGATGTTGTTGTCTGTGATGGCTTTGTTGGTAATGTGATGCTTAAAGCAAGCGAAGGTATTGCCAAGTTATTTTCTCATTATATGAAACGATCTTTTAAGCTAAACCTGTTAACAAAAATAATGGGGTTATTAGTGATGCCTATTTTAAAATCTTTCCGTAAAAATATTGATCCACGAGAATACAATGGTGCTAGTTTTCTTGGCCTGCAAGGGATTGTGATTAAGAGTCATGGTGGTGCAGATGCTTATTCCTTTGCGCGGGCCATCGAAGTGGCTATTCAGGAAGTTAAACAAAATGTTCCATTACGGATTACCGATATACTCGAAAAGCATTTAGTTGAAAGGCAAGCAGGTTAATGACAGCAAAATACTCAAAAATTATAGGAACAGGTAGTTTTTTACCTGAAAATGTTGTAACTAATGCTGATTTAGAAAAGCTGGTCGATACATCCGATGAGTGGATTACTGAACGTACTGGGATTAAAAAACGTCATATCGCCAAAGGTGAAACCACCTCCTATTTAGCCGAGCAAGCGGCTCTTGCAGCAATGCAAGCAGCGAATGTATCGAAAGATGATATTGATTTAATTATTGTTGCTACCACAACGCCCGACAGAATTTTTCCAAGCACAGCCTGTATTTTACAAGAACGTTTGGATATTCACGGTTGCCCTGCTTTTGATGTGCAAGCGGTTTGTACCGGTTTTGTCTATGCCTTAAGTGTAGCGGATGCGTTGATTAAAACTGGGCAAGCGAAATGCGCCTTAGTGGTGGGTGCCGAAACACTATCGAATATTGTTGACTGGACTAATCGAGGTACTTGCGTGTTGTTTGGTGACGGCGCCGGTGCTGTTATTTTAAGTGCGTCAACTGAACCGGGTATTTTATCGACCCATATTCATGCTGATGGTAAGTATAAAGAATTATTAACCGTGCCTGCCGGTATTTCAGAAAACCCCGACGTGCTAAAAGAAGGCAAAGCCTTTATGACAATGAAAGGTAACGAAGTGTTTAAAGTAGCGGTTAATACCTTGGGGCGCATTGCCGATGAAACCTTAGCGGCAAACAATATGAAAAAATCTGATGTGGACTGGTTAGTGCCACATCAAGCTAATATTCGTATTATTAAAGCAGCGGCAAAAAAATTAAACTTATCCATGGATCATGTGGTTGTAACCGTTAATGAACATGGTAACACCTCGGCCGCTTCTATTCCTTTGGCATTGGATACTGCGGTGCGGGATGGGCGAATTAAACCTGGACAAACGCTATTGCTTGAAGCCTTTGGTGGTGGTTTTACTTGGGGCTCGGCATTATTAAAGTTGTAAAATAAGTCACGATTGTTTTATGTTCAGAAAAATTCAAATTCAAATGTAAGTTTGTCACAACGATCGTTAGCAGTTTGTGTTTTTAAATAAAATATAAAGTGTTAATGGTATAACCATTAAAACTTATTAAATCGTTAAGGTGTAACATGTCGTTAGCATTCGTATTCCCCGGTCAGGGTTCCCAGTCAGTGGGTATGCTCAAAGAGCTTGCTGAAGCTGAGTCTATCGTGATAGATACTTTTAAATTAGCTAGCGATGCATTGGGTTATGATTTATGGGAAATAACCCAACAAGGCCCACAAGAAAAATTAAACTCAACGGATATTACCCAACCGGCTTTATTAGCAGCGGGTGTAGCCTGTTGGAAAATCTGGCAGGCAAAGGGCGGTGCAATGCCAGTTGTACTGGCTGGCCACAGTTTAGGCGAATACAGCGCATTAGTGTGTGGCGGTGTTTTAGACTTTAGTGATGCGATAAAATTGGTTGAAGCGCGTGGTCAGTTTATGCAGCAAGCCGTGCCGGAAGGACAAGGTGGTATGGCCGCCATTTTAGGTTTGGAAGATGCACAAGTGGTTGATGCTTGCACGCAGGCAGCCGAAGGTGAGGTGCTACAAGCCGTTAATTATAATTCTCCCGGCCAGGTCGTGGTTGCAGGCAGTAAAGCGGCGATTGAACGGATTGTTACTGTGGCCAAAGAAATGGGTGCTAAACGTGCATTACCGTTGCCCGTGAGCGTACCATCGCATTGTGATTTAATGAAACCGGCAGCCGAACAACTGGCTGAGAAATTAAAGTCTATTACGTTTAGTGAAGCAGTTATTCCGGTTATTAATAATGTGGATGTGGTGGCTGAAACCGATGCGGATAAAATACGCGATGCACTGGTACGGCAGTTATTTAATCCAGTCTGCTGGGTTGGTACCATCCAGAAAATGGCAATGGATGGCGTGGATCAGCTTATTGAATGTGGGCCGGGGCGTGTGCTTGTGGGCTTAAATAAGCGTATTGATAAAAGCATATCGGCAGCGGCTGTTTTTGACCCGGCGAGCTTCGATAAGGCTTTATCAGCGGAATAACGAAATCAATTATATATCGTCAACGGGGGTATGCACCCCGCTGACGACCAACGGGGGAGAGCTCCGCTTCTCCCCTTTGGAAACCCCAACGGTTTTGTGCCCGCCGCAAGTGGACGGGGAACCTAGATTAAAATATGAGGAATAACGATGGAACTCGAAAATGAAATTGCATTAGTTTCTGGTGCCAGCCGTGGTATTGGTCAGGCGATCGCCTTGGATTTAGGCTCAAAAGGGGCCTATGTTTACGGTACAGCAACTTCAGAAAAAGGCGCAGAAAGTATCTCTAAGTATATGAAAGACAATGGTATTAATGGGCAAGGTCTGGTAATGAATGTCACCGATGAAGACAGTATTTCAGCCGCTATTAAAAGCATTACGGATGGCAAAGGGGCGGTATCAATATTAGTCAATAATGCCGGTATTACTCGAGATAACCTGTTAATGCGAATGAAAGCAGCCGAATGGGACGATATTATTACAACCAATCTCAGCTCAATCTATCGTTTAAGCAAGGCCGTTCTACGCGGCATGATGAAGGCGCGTAAAGGGCGTATTATCAGCATTGCGTCTGTGGTGGGGGTTTCTGGAAACGCAGGGCAAACGAACTATTCGGCCGCCAAAGCCGGTGTGATTGGTTTTAGTAAGTCATTAGCACAGGAAGTGGGCTCGCGGGGAATTACCGTGAATGTGGTGGCCCCCGGTTTTATCGATACCGATATGACAAAAGCCCTCCCTGATGAGCAACGAGACGCATTATTAACAAAAGTACCCCTAGGACGCTTAGGCGATACACAGGAAATAGCCAATGCGGTCACATTTTTAGCATCAAAATCGGCTAGTTACATTACGGGTGAAACAATTCATGTTAATGGTGGCATGTATATGTCATAATAGTGTTTCTAAGTTATTGAAATATAGGTATATTGTATTGGTTGAAAATAAAAAAGGTCAAATAGACCTTGGCTATGGCATAAAGCGTCATATTTCAATACAATATCGCACCCAGCAGTTTTGCTGACAAAATTATAGAGGAAAGAACAGAGATGAGCAGTGTTGAAGAACGCGTAGAAAAGATTGTAATCGAACAGCTTGGAGTTAAAGCTGAGGAAGTCACTAAAGAAGCTTCATTTGTTGATGATCTGGGCGCAGACTCACTCGATACCGTCGAATTAGTGATGGCATTAGAAGAAGAGTTTGAAACTGAAATTCCTGATGAAGATGCTGAAAAGATTACAACGGTTCAGCAAGCTATTGATTACGTAACAAGCAATACTTAATACTGTAATGCTAAACGCATTACTTGGGTTCGAAGTAGAATAAGAATACCCAAAATATAAATGTCAGCCGTACTGTTTAAGTGCGGCTTTTTACATTGTTAAGTTTGGTTATTTGCTACTTAATCATTTTATTTAGTCACTTAAAGTTTTTTTGAGGTGTGTTGTGAGTAAACGTCGTGTTGTTATTACTGGGTTGGGTATGGTCTCGCCAGTGGGTTTAGATGTTAAATCTTCGTGGAAAAATATTTTAGCTGGTAAAAGCGGTGTTAAACGCATATCACATTTTGATCCATCCGGGTTTGCATCACAAATCGGTGGCTCAATCAGTAAAGACTTTGATAGCTCGAGCGTGATTAAACCAAAAGATGCAAAAAAAATGGATACCTTTATTCATTATGGCATTGTGGCGGCAGCCGAAGCGATTGCCGATTCGGGTTTGGAAGTGACTGAAGAAAATGCAACTCGTATCGGTGTTGCGGTTGGTTCTGGCATTGGCGGTTTACCCGGTATCGAAAAAGGCCATGATAGTTATTTAAAAGGCGGCCCCAGAAAAATTTCTCCTTTTTTTGTTCCCAGTAATATCATTAATATGATTTCGGGTAACTTATCCGTTATGTATGGTTTGAAAGGACCGAATATTGCCATTGTGACTGCGTGTGCTACCGGTACACACAGTATTGGTGATGCTGCACGCTTAATTGAATACGGTGATGCAGATGTCATGGTTGCCGGTGGAGCAGAAATGGCGAGCAGTCCAACTTGTTTAGGTGGCTTTGCCTCTGCACGCGCGCTTTCAACACGTAACGATGACCCTGAAACAGCCAGTCGCCCATGGGACAAAGACCGTGATGGTTTTGTTCTCAGTGATGGTGCGGGTGTGGTTGTTTTAGAAGAATACGAATTTGCAAAAAAACGCGGCGCGACTATTTATGCAGAAATACTCGGTTATGGATTAAGTGGTGACGCTTACCATATGACCTTACCATCGAAAGGTGGCGAAGGTGCTAGCCGTTGCATGAACTTAGCACTTAAAAATGCCGGGATTAATCCTGAAGAAATTCAATATATTAATGCGCACGGTACATCGACTCCGGCCGGGGATGCTGCTGAATGCCATGCGGTAAAATCAACCTTTGGTGATCATGCTTATAAACTTGCAATGAGTTCCACCAAGTCAATGACCGGTCATGGTTTGGGTGCAGCTGGCGGAATGGAAGCTATTTTTACTGCACTGTGTATTTGTGACCAAGTTGCTTCACCCACGATTAATATCTTTAATCAGGACATTGAAGCCGGTTGTGATCTGGACTTTGTACCGAATACGGCTCGTGATATGAAAGTGGATACTGCCTTATCCAATTCGTTTGGCTTTGGTGGCACCAACGCTACTTTGGTTATTGGTAAGTTGCGTTAAGTTTTTTTATGACAGTGGTTACGTTATGCGACCAACAGGTTCTGAAGGTTTAACCATACGCCAACTTGATCAGTGTATTGATTTCACTGATCTGCATCGGGTTAATCCTCAACGCTATCCCTTTATATTGGAAAGCTCTGCGCAGGCAGAAGATGTTTTAGCGTCGACTAAAAAAAATAATTCCTCATCCTATATTAATAGTGCTAAACAACATGCGCGCTATGACATTTTATTTGCCTTTCCATTGCAAACATTAACGTTAGATTCAAATAATAACTTATCCGGTGTAGTAGTTGATAAAGAAAAAGATTTTTTATCTAATCTGGATTTAAACTGGGTAAAAGACAAGTATGCTATTTCTGCTAAGCAAACAAACTTACCATTTAGCGGTGGCTGGTTTGTGTATTTAAGTTATGAACTTGCAGGACAAATAGAAACACGTTTAGTCTTGCCGTGTACGAAAGAAATATCCACTGTCGCCAAACTAACACGTATTCCTGTGGCTATTATTAATGACAAGCACCGCGGTATTCAGTCTATTGTTGCCGAGACAGCTTATGCTGATAAAGTTCAGTTAATATTGGAAGATATAAAATCTATTCAAAGTAATGAACTTTCTAGGATTAAAAACAAAGTAGACTTGCAAGAAGAATCGCCACAGCAATATCTTGAGGCCATTAAAAAGGTAAAGCACTATATTAAAGAAGGAGATGTCTTTCAGGTTAACTTATCACGTTTGTGGAAAAGTACACAGATTGAATCGCTAGAAGCGGTAGACTTGTATTGTGCGCTTAAACGTTCAAACCCTGCTCCCTTCTCAGCCTATGTTTGTGAAGATGATTATCAAATAATAAGCTCATCCCCTGAACGTTTAGTTAAAGCAGATAATGGCCGTGTTCAAACACGACCCATTGCCGGTACCCGTGCCCGCAAGAATGAAACGGCTGCCGATATTGAAAGCTTACAGGAATTAATCGCTCATCCTAAAGAACGTGCTGAACATATTATGTTGATTGATTTGGAGAGAAATGATTTAGGGCGTATTTGTGTGCCGGGGAGTATTGAGGTCGATGAATTAATGGTTCTAGAATCTTTTCAACATGTGCATCATATTGTGTCCAATGTAGCCGGAGAACTAAAAGCAGATATAACCCCCGGTGATGTTATTCGTGCTGTTTTCCCCGGAGGTACGATTACGGGTTGCCCTAAAGAACGTTGTATGCAAATTATTGCTGAATTAGAAGCCATGCCGCGCGGGGCGTATACGGGTTCTGTTGGTTACATTAATCATGATGGTAGTCTGGATTTTAATATTTTAATTCGCACCTTTGAACTAACATCTGAACAATTAAAGTTAAGGGCTGGAGCAGGGTTAGTTGCGGATTCGATTGCACAAAAAGAGTTGGATGAAACACGCGCGAAAGCCAAGGGCTTGCTTGAGGCATTAAACTAACATGGCATTATTGAACAGTATTGTTAATAGTAAAGCGATTTCTGAAATTTCAATTCAGGATCGCGGCTTTAACTATGGTGATGGTTTGTTTGAAACCATGATAATGGTTAATCATCAGCCTGTATTTTGGGATGAACATTATCAACGTTTATTAAACGGGTGCACGGTGTTGGGTATCGAGTGTCCATCTGCAAAGCATTTAAAGAACGAGATAGAACAGCTTTGTTCTTTAAATCCGACTGTGGCTATGGCCACTATTAAATTAATTTTAACTCGCGGGGATAGCGAACGTGGGTATCAATGTGCTGAAGGTGCGAAACCGAATATCATCATCTCCTTGCTAAGCTATCCAGATTACTCTATGGATTATTGGCGAGAGGGAGTGAAGGTCAAATTTTGTCAAACACGTTTATCGTATCAAAAACGATTGATTGGCGTGAAGCACTTAAATCGGCTGGAACAAGTGCTTGCCCGTCAGGAATGGGTGGATGAATATCAGGAAGGTTTAATGGCGGATACCAGTGGGAATATTATTGAAGGGGTGATGTCAAATATTTTTATTATTAAAGACGATGTTGTACATACACCGCTTATTAACCAAGCCGGAGTGGATGGCATTATAAGGAATATTGTATTGAAACTTTGTGAAGCACACGGCATCATGGTGGTAGAAGGTGAAATATCTCAGGAACAAGTGTTAGATGCCGATGAGGTTTTTCTAACGAATAGTCTTATTGGTCTCTGGCCGGTAAAACAGGCAGGGAATAAAGTTTATAAAACAGGATTAAAAACAAAAAATATAATGAAATTATTAATAGATGAATATTCAGTTGATTATGCCGCGCTTTATATATAAATTTATTGCTTTAACGATTCTTGTTGGCTCGCTTGCGACGGGTTATTTATGGTGGGATGCCAAGAATTATCTAAATTCTCCTTTGCGGCTAACCTCGGGTGAAAAAGTGATTCATGTTGAACCAGGCAGTAATTTAACGCGGTTGCTGTATCGTTTGCATAAACAGAATGTCGTAACTAAACCGCGATATTTATTATGGTATGCACGTCTTTTTTCAACACCCAATAATCTGCATGTGGGTGAATATCAAATAACAAGAAACGATACACCCTTATCGTTAATTGATAAACTGCTGAACGGTAAAGTGAAGCTGTATTCTTTAGCGATTATTGAAGGCTGGAATTTTAGTCAAATGATGTCGGAAGTGAATCAAAATCCATTCTTACTGCATCATTTAAAAGGTTTGTCTGATGCCCGTATTATGCAGACCATGAGTAAAGACGATGTACATCCAGAAGGGCGTTTTATGCCGGATACGTATCGTTTCCCCAAAGGCATGAGTGACAGCGACTTGTTAAAACAGGCGTATGCTGCAATGGAACATTATCTGGCAAAACAATGGCCTAACCGTGATGTAGGGTTACCCTTTAAAACACCTTATGAAGCTTTAATATTAGCGTCGATCGTTGAAAAAGAAACTGGGCTGGCTTCTGAACGCGCTCAGATTGCGGGCGTATTTATTCGTCGACTACAGGCACGGATGCGTTTACAAACCGATCCAACGGTTATTTATGGAATGGGTAAAAAATTTAAAGGGAATATCAAGCGCCGCGATTTAAAACGGGATACGCCTTATAATACTTACCGCCATTATGGTTTACCGCCTACGCCGATTGCGATGCCGTCTAAGGATGCGATTGATGCCGCGTTGCATCCGGCATCCGGTGATGCGCTGTATTTTGTGGCTAAAGGTGATGGTAGTCATTATTTTTCGTCAAGTTTAAAAGAACATAACAACGCGGTGATTAAATACCAGTTAAAAGGACGAAAACGTTCATTTTCATCTTATAAGAAAAAATAATATGCAGGCTAAATTTATAACAATCGAAGGTGGTGAAGGTGTTGGCAAAAGCAGCAATATTGCTTTTATATTGTCGTACTTAAAAGATAAAAATATTGATGTTGTTTCAACCCGTGAGCCGGGTGGTACCGAATTAAGTGAGAAAATTCGTAACTTGCTACTCGATGCAAAAAACAAGTCCATGGTATCGGATACAGAATTGTTGTTAATGTTTGCCGCACGCGCACAACATTTGGCAACGTTAATTAAACCCTCTCTAAAACAGAACAAATGGGTGTTATGCGATCGCTTCACGGATGCGACTTATGCTTATCAAGGGGCAGGGCGCGGTATTTCCACGCAACGCATTGCTGTTTTAGAAGACTGGGTGCAAGGTAATTTACGTCCAGACTTAACTATCTTACTGGATTTGTCAGTTGAAATTGGTATGCAGCGTGCTAGTGAGCGTAGCGAGCCAGACAGAATTGAACAGGAAAAAAATAATTTTTTTGAAGCGGTTAGACAACGTTATTTACAAATGGCTAACGATTTTCCGCAACGCTATCGGGTGATTGATGCGTCACAAACATTGGAGCAAGTTCAAAAGGATATTGCCACTGTTTTAGATGAGTATCTTCAATAATGGTTAAAACAGTTTCTAAAGATACCGAACAACCGCTTCTCAGATTATATCCGTGGCAGCAAGCCGACTGGCAACAGCTACTTCAATATCAAAATACGCAAAAAATTCCCCATGCTTTACTGTTAACCGGCAATGCCGGTCTGGCTAAGTTCGAGCTTGCGATGCTTTGGGCTCAAACTTTATTATGTGAAACGCTAATCAATGAGGTTACGTTAGGTTCAGAGTCGCTTGCTTGTGGTCATTGTGCCGCATGTGAATTATTCATGGCAAAGACCCATCCCGATTTTATGCTGATTGAGTCTGAAGACGAAGGCAAAGCCATTAAAGTGGCGCAAATTCGGGAATTAGTCGACTCTGTTTCGCTAACAAGGTCGCGTGGTTCGATACGAGTGATTGTTATTCGCTCAGCAGAATCAATGAATGTGAATGCAGCAAATAGCTTGCTTAAAACATTGGAAGAGCCACCCGAAAATACGCTTATTATACTGGTCAGTTCAAATCCATACTCATTACCCGCAACAGTACGTAGTCGCTGTCAGTCTTTCCCTGTTTCGCCTGTAGATACTGCGGCTATGCAGCTTTGGTTGGCTGAGAATAGCCAATATTCGCAAGATGAGATAGATTTAGCACTATCCTTAACTGAAAATAGTCCGATTAGGGCGCAATTCTACCTTGATTCATCGATACTCACGATTTGTGATGAATTGTTGAACGACTGGCAGATGTTAGCCTCAGGGAAGGCTAAGCCGCCTGTTATTGCCGATAAATGGCTAAAGCAACCCGAAAATATACCGATAAAGTTGGTATATACATGGTTAGTGGATATGATCCGTTATCATTCAATCAATAGCGGTCAAGATAGTGTGTTGGGTGACGGTGTTAGCTCATTATTCTATCATAATGGCAATGCCAGGCTGCAAAAGCTGGCGATTTCTGTGCCGGTTAAGCGGTTATTTGTAATCTATGATAAAGTGATTGAAATTTTAAAATTTGGACACACTTCTTTAAATAAGCAGTTACAATTAGAAAGTCTTTTAATTCAATGGAGCTTAATTGCTCAACGTAAATAGACGAAGGTAGAAAATGGCAATAAAACCGGCAGCAGGCCGACAAGGTATCTTGTCTTTAACAATAAAAGATAAAAGTGCGCTTTATGCCGCGTATATGCCCTTTATCAAACACGGTGGTTTATTTATTCCAACCAATAAAAAATATAAGTTGGGTGATGAAGTTTTTATGTTGTTGTCACTCATGGACGATACCGAAAAATTACCCGTTGCAGGTAAAATTGTTTGGGTTACACCTAAAGGTGCAGCAGGTAATCGCGCTGCAGGTATTGGGGTACAATTTAGTGAACAGGATGGTGGTGGCGCACGCACTAAAATTGAAACTTTTCTGGCCGGAGCATTAAAATCAGATCGTCAAACGCATACTATGTAACGAAGCTGTTCTTACCCTAAACAATCAGCACTCAAATAATAATTTAACTATTTTAAAAGTAACCTCCTATGTCAGCTTATCTGATTGATTCACATTGCCATTTAGATCGTCTTGATTTAAAACTATTTGATAACAATATTATTAACGCACTTGAAAATGCACACCAACATGACGTACAAACAATGTTAAATGTTTGCATTGATCTTGAACATTTTTCTGATGTACTCGATATTGCCAAAGCATATCCCAATGTTTATGCTTCGGTCGGTGTTCATCCGAATGAAACGGATGGACAGGATCCCAGTGTTGATGAGTTAGTGACTTTAGCCGATAACAGTAAAATAATTGCCATTGGTGAAACGGGATTGGATTATTTTCGGACAACTGGTGATGATTTAGAATGGCAACGGACACGTTTTAAAAATCATATTGAAGCATCAAAGCAAACGAAAAAGCCATTGATTATTCATATGCGAGAAGCAACTGATGATACCTTAAAAATAATGCAAGATGAAAAGGCTGAACAGGCGGGTGGTGTTATGCATTGCTTTGCAGAAGACTGGGAAACCGCACAACGGGCACTCGATTTAGGTTTTTATATTTCGTTCTCAGGCATTGTGACGTTCAAAAATGCACTAGCATTAAAAGAAGTCGCTAGGAATGTACCTATCGATAAAATGTTGGTAGAAACCGATTCACCGTATCTGGCACCCGTTCCGTATCGCGGTAAATCCAATCAACCGGCTTACGTGAAAAATGTGGCCGAGTGTATTGCTGAACTTCGTGGTGAAAGTTATGAAACGATTGCAGAAAAAACAACCGAGAATTTTATCCGGTTGTTTTCTATCAAAGATTAGAAACAAACCTGAATAAATTATTTTTCAATAATACGTGGCTTTCGATGTTCATCCAAAGCAACATAGGTAAAACTGGCAGAAGCAACACGAGTACATTCCTCTACTTTTCGTTTTCGTTCCGCGTATGCCACAATAGAGACTTCAAGTGAGGTATTGCCAATATGAGTCACCTCCGTAAAGATACTCACCAAATCACCCACAAAGACCGGCTTAATAAATTGGAAGTTATTGACAGCAACCGTCACCACACGGCCGTTCGTTGCCCGATGGCCTAACACACTCCCGGCAATATCAACCTGTGACATTAACCAGCCGCCGAAGATATCGCCCGCAGAGTTAGTGTCGGCAGGCATTGCCAGTACCCGTATTGAGGGTTGTTTATTTTGTGGCAAACAATCAAAATCTGGGCTTTGCGGAGCTAGATTATCTGTATCTGGATTATTGGACATGATCAGTGACCTTTATACATTTCGTTGATTTGTGTCTGGTATTTTTCGAAGATAGATTTACGTTTTAATTTTAAAGTGGGGGTAACAAGACCATTGTCGACTGTCCATGGGTCTAAGGTTGTATAAATACTATATATTCGCGCATACCCAGGAAATTTTTGTAAACATTTTTTGATTCGATTTAGTAAATATTGACGTGCATGTTCTGAATTAATATCGAGTTTATCTTTTGATGATAATTGTTTTTCAATATTAGCCCATTCATTGGCATCTAATACGATAATAGCAGCTAAAGAAGGTTTCCCTTCACCACAAATAACAACTTGCTCAAATAATGGGTCATTGGTAATAGCGATTTCAATATCGTTGGGTGGTATTTTTTCACCAGTAGAAAGAACCAGAATATCTTTTATCCGCCCGGTAATATAAATATGATCCTTGATAATTTTTGCTTTATCGCCCGTGTGTAACCAGCCATCACTATCAATCACTTCAGCGGTTGCTTCTTTGTTGTTCAGGTAACCGAGCATAACATTGGGCCCTTTAACTAACAATTCGTCATTTGCACCTAATTTGATATCAATGTTTACAAATTTTTGACCAACACTGTCGGGCTCGTTATCTCGAAGCAGATTAGTACTAACGATTGGGCTTAGTTCGGTCATCCCATAGCCTTGTGATATATTGAGCCCAAGACCAATAAAGGTACGAGCAATATCAGGTGATAAGGCTGCACCGCCACTGACAGCTAGGCGTAAGTGACCTCCTAGTTTTTTAAGAATTTTATTTCCAACAAGAATTTGTAATAAGGGGTGTAATAATAATTTTGGATGCCAACTTATTTTGTTTTGTGAATATCTAAATGAATACCAACCCACATTAACACTTAAATTAAATAAGAATTTTGCAAATTTAGGTTTATTTTGTAGTTGAAGTTGTATCTTATTATAAACACGTTCAAAAATTCGGGGTACGGTAACAAGAATGGTCGGCTGGATATCGATTAAGTCTTCTGCTAATTTGTCAATCGATCGTGCATAGACAACTTTACTTGCCGCCATCATCGGTAAGTAATAACCGGCAGTTCGCTCAAACATATGAGACAAAGGTAAAAAGGATAAAAAAATATCGGTTGGCAAAAAATCTTCACACTGGCTTGCACCGTATGCATTTTGTAAAATATTGTTGTGAGATAACATAACCCCTTTAGGGCGACCCGTGGTTCCTGATGTATAAACAATTGAGGCGAGTTGATCAGGTTTGATATTATCAATAATATATTCTGCTTGTTGGCTATCTTGTTCAATCCAGTCATCAAAATAAATACTATTATTTTGTGGGTTACTTTGTTGTTGCAAGCTAACAATAAGTTTAACTGTTTTTATTTCATCATAAATCGTTTTGAGAATGTTACATTGTGCTGACCCTGCGACAAGAAGGAGTTTTATTTGTGCATCATTAATAATGTAACTAATATTATCGGCTCGATCATTAATATAAAGTGGTACAACAACTAACCCGAGTCCCAAAGCAGCTTGTTCGAACATTACCCATTCAGGGCAATTGTGTACCATGATAGCTATACGTTGGCCTTGACTAAAATTTTGTTTGAGCAAGGCCAGTTGGATTAAGCTGACCTTATTTTTAACTTGTGCCCAAGTATAGGTTTGCCATTGTTGGGTGGATTGGTCAAAATATTGATAAGCAACTTTATTTGCTGAGCGTTTAATGCGTTCCGCAAATAAACCTGATAAATGATGAGCATCTTCAGGATCTATCAAATCGGTTAATTTAGACATAAGGTTTGTATTATGTTTTTATGGATTCACTTGTATCATTTTCTTTCATCAACGTCGGCCAACCTGCATCAGGTTTAAATCGATGGCCATATCGGCTATCGAGACTTTCGAGTAATTTTATAAGCTGTTCAATACCACGGCTATTGGCATAACACATTGGACCACCGCGGAAAGGTGCAAAGCCGGTGCCGAAGATAACCCCGGCATCTATCATATCGCTGGAATCAACGACACCATCACGTAAACAGGCAACAGCTTCATTCACTAGTCGTAATATTAATCGATCGGGTAAGTCTGTTGGTGGTGTAAAGTCTTTTGTTAATGCCGGCTTGACCGGTTTGCCTTTTTTAAAGGTATAAAATCCCTGACCTGTCTTTTTACCAAGGTGCTTGCTATTAACCAAATTTCTCAAGCGTTCCGGTACGCTAATGTCCATAGTTTGAGATAGGTTTTCGGCAACTTTTAAACAAATATCCAAACCAACTGTATCTGCGAGTTCAATCGGGCCCATTGGCATACCAAAATCAGTTGCGGCCTTGTCGATGGCTTTGAGTGGAACACCTTCTTCTGCCAGTACAACGGCTTCCATTAAGTAAGGCATTAAAATTCGGTTAACCAAAAATCCGGGGCTACTGCTCACAGGTAAGGGTAAACGACGTATGGATTTAGTAAGGCTTGCGGCACGTTGCATGGTTTCATCACTGGTTGTTTTGCCGCGTACAATTTCAACTAGGGGCATCATGGCAACAGGGTTAAAAAAGTGTAAGCCAACCAGACGTGTTGAGTCTTTTAATGCTGGTGCCAGTTCTTCGAGTGGGATACTGGATGTGTTGGTTGCAATAATACAAGTTTCTTTTATTTTTGGTTCAACTTGTTTAAATAATTCACGTTTAACTTCAGCATCTTCAAAAATAGCTTCAATCACCACATCGGCCTGTTTTAATCCATTGCCATTAATATCTGGAATTAGGCGATCCAGAGCCTCGGTAATGGGTAAGCGTTTTTTAAGTTTTCGTTTATAAAGTGAATAAGCGCGTTTTCGAACGGCGGCAAGTGTTGCGTGCGCCTGATCCTGTATGGTGACGTTGTAGCCTTGTAAGGCACACCATATCCCAATATCGCCGCCCATAACGCCACCACCGATCACATGAATATGTTTTGGGTGATAATCTTTTATCTGGCTGTAAGCTTTCATTTTTTCTTGTAAAGAGAATACACGAACAAGATTCTGAGCGGTTTTTGTGACCATAAGTTGTGAAACAGAAATGGCTTCTTCTTCCATAAAACGTTGTTCGTCATCCGCATAACGTTCCCAGAGATCGATTAAAGCATAAGGAGCCGGGTAGTGTGCGCGCTGTGCTTTTTTAGAGACTTGTTTAATAAGTATTTTTTTAACCCATGGGCGAGCCAGTTTATGATTTGCTAATTTCGCCCACCATACAATTTTGTGATTAGCGGGTGCTTTCTTTATAACGCTTTTTGCCGCAGTAACAAGATATCTTTTAGGTATCGCATGGTGAATAAAGCCTATTTTTTTTGCTGCTCGGGCAGACATTGCTCGGCCGGTTAACATCATATTCATAGCGGCAAGTGGCCCGACTGTTCTTATGCTACGTACCGCGCCACCAAAACCAGGGTGTATACCTAATTTAATTTCGGGTAAACCTAATTTTGTCTTTGGATCGCTATCGGCAATACGATAACGGCAAGCCAGTGCAAGTTCAAAACCACCGCCCAGACAAAAGCCATGAATAAGTGCAACGGTTGGGCAGGGAAGGCGTTCAATCATATTCATAATATGCTGACCACGTTTAATCAGTGTAAGTGCGACATGTTCAGTTTCTAATTGACTAAATTCAGTCACATCCGCACCTGCAATAAAACCGTTTTCCTTATCGGATAAAAAGACAACGGCTCTTGGTGGTTTTTGATTAAGATTATTTAATTCCTGTTCCAGTTCGTCCATAACTTCGTGAGACAGTATATTGGTAGAACTGTCGGCTTTGTCAAAGTGTAACCATGTTATATTTTCATCATCGGTTATTACTTTCCAATGTTTATATGTTGTTGACACGCTAACTCTCCTAAACTCGTTCAATCATCATGGCGCCACCTTGGCCGCCACCGATACAAAGACTGGCTATTCCGCGTTTGCTATTTTTGCGTTGCAGAATGTGCATAAGATGTAAAACGATACGCGCACCGCTAGCACCGACCGGGTGGCCAATACTTACACCACCACCATCGATATTTAATTTATCCATACTGATTTCACCTAATGGTGCATCCAGTTTTAATTCGTCTTTACAATATTGCTCATCTTGCCATGCGGCCAGGCAAGCGAGAACTTGTGCGGCAAAGGCTTCGTTAATTTCAAAGTAGTCAATATCATTAAAACCATACTGGTTACGTTGCAGGATAGGGGTGATGGCGTGTACTGGGCCTAGCCCCATTTGTGACGGCTCTACGCCTGCCCATTCGCAATCCAGTATTTGTGCAATAGGAGTGAGATTATAGTCTTTCAGTGCTTTTTCACTGGCTAACAATAATACGCTAGCACCGTCGGTGATTTGTGCGCTATTGCCGGCAGTGACATTGCCAAAGGGACGATCAAAAACAGGTTTAAGCTTTGCCAGATCTTGCATATTCGAATCGTGGCGTACCCCATCGTCATGATCGTAGAAGTTTCCTTTAGTATCATAAATGGTTTCAATTTCGGTTAAGTGATTATTTTCTTGTGCGGCACTTAATCGTTGATGGCTTTGTACGGCATAGTTGTCCATCATTTCTCGGTTGATATTAAATTTATCGGCAATAATTTCGGCTGTTTGCCCCATTGACAGGCCATTAACCGGATCAGATAAACCACACAATAAACCGATAATGGGTGCAAAGAAATTAGGCCTTAATTGGCCAAGGGCTTTTAATTTTTGCACCAGTGTTTTTGCACGCATCCAGTCTGAAAGCCAGTTAACCATATAACCGTTGAGTAACACGGGAGCCCGACTCATGGATTCTACGCCACCAGCGAGTACCAGTTCTGAACGTCGCATGGCAATGGACTGGGCTGCACAATCGAGTGCCTGCATACCGGATGCACAATTACGTTGTACTGTATATGCGGGGACCTCTTTACCGCAATTTAAGCGTAGAGCTAGAATTCTTGCGATATTGGCTTCATGGGCACTGGGCATGACACAGCCCATAATGACTTCATCGATTGTGGTAGGATCAAAGTCCTGCCTTGCGAGTAAGGGTTGTGAACAACTAACGGCTAAATCGGCTGCACTGAACGGGCCTTGTCGTCCGCGTGCTTTTAATTGTGGTGTGCGCGCGCCATCAACAATATAAATCGCACGACGGCCATAACGGTTCTTACTTGTTTTGGAATTTGTTTTAACCGATGCGGTTTTTTTAGCGACAACTTTTTTCTTTGTGGTTTTTTTACTGGTCATGTTTTCTTCTGATGTCATTTTTGGGGTTGATTGTTTGCTGGGTATCTTTTTTCTTGTAGCCACTTGTCGTCTCTATAGATTAATGGCTAGTGGAAGTCAGGTGCAAAGTCGTCAACTTGAATAATATCAGTACGAATTTCATCTGCTTCACGTATTAATGTTGCATCTTCTTCTGTTATAACATTTTTCTTTAAGCCTTGTTGGATAAGGTCTTCAAGTCCTTTATAATTTTGCTTAATTCCTTTGAGACCTCGATAAAGTTTTTTCTCGGCATGATCGGCAATAATCACTTTATCAAATCCTTCTTCGAGCTTGCCCATTGTTTCTGTCTGGTTGTCAGGAATATAAAGACCTTTGGTTAAACGATCGCGTGTGGCTGATGGGGTAATTAACAGATGTGCCACTTGATGCCCCAAGTTATCGTTTGGTGGTGAAAAATGACGGCCGAGTGGAAAAATAATTAAACGAGCCAACCATGCAACCGGGCGATTGGGTAAGTTTTGTAGCAGGCCATGTAAGGCATTTTGTGCGTTATATAAGCAGTATTGTGATACCCAGTGAATTAAAGGACGTTCTTCCTTCGGGCTGCCATTGTCTTCAAAATGTTTTAGCGAGGCCGAGGCTAAATAGAGGTAACTTAATACGTCACCTAAGCGGCCTGATAGTTTTTCTTTGCGTTTCAAACTACCACCTAATGTCATTAAGGCAAGGTCGGTCATGAGTGCAAATGCCGCACTGATTCGAGTGAGTTGCTGGTGGTAGCGTCGTACCGGGCGCTTGCCTCTTACCATAACAAATCGAGAGGCGGTTATGCCATGAAATAAACTTCTAAAGGTATTACTGAAAAAGAATCGGATATGACCGAACAGAGCGCGATCAAATTCTTCAAGCGAGGCTTCGGGATCGTCATTTCCCATGGCTTCGAGTTCTTTAAAAATATAGGGGTGGGACCGAATAGCACCCTGACCAAAAATAATCATGGTGCGAGTGAGTATGTTGGCACCTTCTACTGTAATGCTAATGGGCACGGCTTGATAAACCCGACCGATAATATTACGTGGGCCTAAACAGATGCCCGCGCCACCTTGAATGTCCATTGAATCATTAACAATTTTACGCATACCTTCGGTTAAATGGTATTTAACAATGGCCGAAATAACCGATGGTTTTTCACCACGGTCTAATGCGCCAACTGTTAATAGTCGGGCGGCGTCCATCATATAAGTATAACCACCAATTCGTGCGAGTGCTTCTTCGATACCTTCAAATTTACCAATGGGTAATTTAAACTGGCGACGAATTCTAGAGTAGGCACCAACTCCTCGACTGGCGAGTTTACCGGCACCAACGCTAAGCGCAGGCAATGAAATGGCACGTCCGTCCGTTAAACATTCGACTAACATCCGCCAACCCTGACCAATTCGATCTTGTCCGCCAATAATCCATTCCAGAGGCATAAATACATCGTCGCCACTATTGGGACCATTCATAAACATCATGTTCATTGGCTGGTGACGACGACCGATATTCACGCCCGGTGTACTAGTTGGAATTAACGCTAGCGTGATACCTAAATCTTCTTTATCGCCGAGCAAATGATCGGGATCGTAAAGTTTAAACGCCAAACCTAGCAATGTGGCAACCGGGCCTAAAGTGATATAGCGTTTGTTCCAACTGACGCGCATCCCGAGTACATCTTTTTTGTCTTCAAAGTCTTGTTTACAGACAATACCATAGTCTGGAATAGCACCTGCATCACTACCGGCGTGTGGGCTAGTCAGTGCAAAGCAGGGGATCTCCAGACCTTTGGCTAGGCGGGGTAAGTAATAATTTTTTTGTTCTTCGGTTCCGTATTCTAACAGTAATTTACCCGGTCCAAGTGAATTGGGAACCATCACGGTAACCGCAGCTGAGACACTGCGGGTTGAAATTTTCATGACAACATCGGAATGTGCTAAAGCAGAAAAGGCCAGACCACCAAATTTTTTTGGAATAATCATACTAAAGAAGCCATTGTCTTTAAGATATTGCCAGACATCCGCTGATAGATCGTAATCTTTGTGCGTGATTTTCCAATCATCGATCATACTGCAAAGTGTTTCGACCGGACCGTCAATAAAGGCTTGTTCTTCTGGACTTAGCTTAGGTGGCGGAACTTTTCGCAAACGTCCCCATTTGGGGCGTCCACTGAATAATTCACCGTCCCACCAGACATCACCGGCTTCTAGTGCCTCACGTTCAGTTTGTGACATGGCGGGTGTAACACGTTTAAATAATTTAAAAATAGGGCTAGTAATCCAACGTAGACGCCAAATGGTAGCCGAGGATGATGGTTCTTTCATAGGGTTCCTTTCCAAATTATCTATTTGATTAAAATAACATACTTTATAGTTTTAACATTATCTATATTAAAGAATAGCGGAAATTCAAGAGGATGCTTTGATTATTTTGCATTATTTCAAAATTCACCTAAATCGGGGTAAAAAGCTGACAAATCTGTAGCTAAATTATCAGAAGTCACTGCGTTAGCTAAAAACAGGACTAAAGTTTATGTCACGCAGGTCGATGACATATCTAATATTATAATAATATGATACCTAGCGTTTTTTTATAGATTACAAATAAATAGATGCAATAATATTAATAAAGTTCCACATGAACAGATATAGGTATTTTAAGGAGATAAATCTTAATGATATGGGTACGAAAAACTATTTCATATTCTACTCTGGTGTTATCTTTGCTGATAGCGGGAATTAATTTAAGCTATGCAGCAGAAAAGAAAGATGCTCCTCTTTTGATTCCCGGTACAATTAAAGTGTCCGCCGAAGGGGTGTTAGATCTTGCAGAGAAAATCCCCAATCTTTTAATTATAGATGCCCGGATCCGTTCTGATCGTAAACAGGGTTACCTCGAAGGTTCAATAAGCTTACCTGATGTTGAAACAAATTGTGCTAGCCTAGCTATGCTCATCCCTAAAAAAAATTCCCCCGTCCTTTTTTATTGTAATGGGGTGAAATGTGGTCGTAGCGTCAAGTCTTCCAAAATTGCTCTTAAGTGTGGTTACAATAATATTTATTGGTTCCGTGGCGGTTATGTTGAATGGAAGGCCAAAAATTATCCCTATATTAAAGACTAATGTCTGAAAGTAAATGATGAGGCTTTCTGCTTTCTCAATTCGTGCAATTTTAGCCATCATTCTTGGTTTGATGGGCGTGTTGGCGCTTCTTTTGGCTTTATTCAGTGGTTCTGTCCATCGTGATTTGGTTTTTGATAATCAACGAAAAATGATGACCGAAATTATACATATTGAGGCAACAGAACGTTTAAAAGATTTAAGTGATGTGTCTAGGGAACTTGGGTTGACACTTCAAAGCACAGTCGCATTTAAAAAAATATTTAAAACAGCTAATAAAAAAGCATTACAGAGATTATTGAATAATCAATTCCACCAGTATTTTGTAACGGGCAATGTTATTAAACTGGAACAACTTGTTTTGTTAAATAAAGATTTTTCTATTCTGACTGAGTCATCGGAAGGTTCAGTATTTTTTATTGGGCATAAACAAGTAGCGTGTCCTAAATTATTTGAGCGCGCGCGACTTCGTACAGGTTATCAACGTATGAAAACATTGCAGGACTTATGTGTATACGATAAGCGTCCACTATATGCCGTTATGGTGCCGGTAGGGGGGTTGAGATTAACAGGCTACATTATGGTTTTAACCGAACCTTCACATAATTTAGCCGCAATGGAATCTACGCTAACCATGCCACTTAAAATCCAATCACAGGATAAACAAATTATTTTTCAATCAGAAAAATGGCCGCAACAGGAAAAAGACTATTTTATTTCGTGTTATAAGTTAAAAACATTAGCAGGTACACCCGTATTATCTATATCAATAGCACAAAATATAAGTCTGCTTAAGCAGTTATTACGACGTGCTAAATTTAAAGTTTTAGTGGTTGCAGGTATTGGCACGCTGTTAATCGTTTTATTGGGTATTTTTATTATGCGTAAAACCATGATTGACCCTTTAAATATGTTGGCGAACAAGTTAAGTAATTTACAGTCAGATCAATCTCGTATAGGTGAACAGTTAAGCCCGGTTGGTACGAAAGAAATGGTTGGGATTATTAATGGTTTTAATAACATGTCGAAGAAATTAGGGAGTTTGTATAAATCACTAGAACATATGGCTTACACCGATCCGCTCACCAAGTTACCCAACCGCAATCAATTTCAGACATCGTTGGAAGATTTTATTCAGGTTTACCATCAAACAGAAACCCCGTTTGCATTATTCCTGATTGATTTAGACCGTTTTAAAGGTGTGAATGATACCTTGGGTCACCATATTGGTGACGAGTTGTTAAAAGCCGTGAGTTTACGCTTGCATAATATTTTGCGAGATGATGATATTGTTTGTCAGTTGGATCAGGAATTAATATCTCAACTTGATGACGGTTTAGTTGCTCGTTTGGGGGGTGATGAATTTTCTGCTATTTTGACGGGTATTAACACAGTTGAAGACTCTATCGTGGTTGCACGTAAACTGATTCTGGCAATGGAGCAGGCTTTTATTGTTAATGATCATAAACTGACTATTGGTTTGAGTATTGGTATTGCGATGTACCCTAAACACGGTGAAAATATGCATGCATTAGTTAGCCATGCAGATATTGCGATGTATGATGCAAAGCGTAAAAAGTGTGGTTTTTCTATTTATGATGTCACACAAAATCAACATAGCCTACATACATTAAAATTAGAGCAGGATCTTTTTGCAAGTATTAAGAAAGATGAACTGATACTTTATTATCAGCCTAAAATATCAATGAGAGATGGGAATGAGTGTGGCGTAGAAGCACTTATTCGATGGCAGCATTCTGAATTGGGTTTAATTTCTCCCGATGTTTTTATTCCTGTTGCTGAACAATCCGGTTTTATACAACCATTAACTGAATGGGTTTTAAATAAGGCATTGGAAGACTGTTCTAAGTGCCTGTCGTTTAATCAACATGTCAATGTTTCAATTAATTTGTCGGCACTGAATCTACGTGATGAACGAATAGCTTCTACCATTGTGAGTATGCTTAAAAAATGGTCTGTACCGCCAGAGTTATTAACGCTTGAATTAACAGAAAGTGTGATTATGGATGATCCTGATTTTGCTATTGAGATATTAACAAAGCTGGATGCAATGGGAGTGTCTTTATCGATTGATGATTTTGGTACAGGACATTCATCATTGGCTTATGTGAAAAAATTACCTGTCGATGAACTTAAGATTGATAAATCATTCATATACAATATAACTGAGGACAGTAGTAATGAGGCTATCGTGCGTGCGGTTTTAGTACTGGCTCATCATATGAATTTGTCTGTGGTTGCTGAAGGTATTGAAAATGAGGCAACATTAAACAAGCTGCGCGACTTAGGCTGCGATGTTGCGCAAGGTTATTATTTTGCGAAACCTATGCCTTTTGATGATTACGTTACATGGTTAAAAAATCGGTCAAAAGCTTCTATTAAATAGAATACCTCGCTATAAGTTAAACATAAATCTGGATTAGCTATTAATCAGTAAATGCACCCAGATACTAATCGCATAGCCCAGTGCAATGGCCCAAGTCCATTTAAGATGAGAAAAAAATGTATACATGCCGCGTGCTTGACCCATTAATGCAACGCCTGCGGCAGAACCAATGGATAGCAGCGAACCACCCACGCCGGCCGTTAACGTGACCAATAACCATTGTGCCGTATTCATTTCCGGGTTCATGGTTAGAACCGCATACATTACCGGGATATTATCCACAATGGACGATAATACACCGACTAAAATGTTGGCCCATGTTGCGCCTAGGCCAACGTACATCAGTTGAGAAGTAATGGCCAGATAACCAATAGTGCCTAAACCACCCACCGCCAGTACTACACCGTAGAAAAACATTAATGTATCCCACTCTGCACGAGCAAGTTGAGTGAATATATCAAAGTTAGTGTCCGTGTCATTTTCAGATTGTTGTGCCTGGGTGGCCAGGTCAACACTGGCATCTTCCATATGTGTTTGAGGCATGCGGTGCAGGTGTCCAATACGACGCAGATAAAAGCCATAAAACTTTAAAATTCCCAAGCCGGTCATCATTCCTAGAACAGGCGGTAAGTGTATAAAATTATGAGCGGAAACCGCTAAACTAATGGTTAAAATAAACAGCCCAATAACAACATAGCCACCTTTTTTTACAACTGGTTTTTCAGTGACTGCTTCGGGAGTGTCTTTTGAAACAGTGAACGACATAATCATTGCAGGAATAAACCAGTTAACAGCAGCAGGAATAAATAAACTAAAGAATTGATTAAAATGTACCATGCCTTTTTGCCAGACCATCAGCGTTGTAATGTCACCGAATGGGCTAAAGGCACCCCCTGCATTGGCTGCCACCACGATATTAATACAACCCACAACAATAAAAGCTGAATTGCCTCGACCAACCGCCAGTACAACCGCACCCATTAATAATGCTGTTGTTAAGTTGTCTGCCAAGGGAGAAATAAAGAAGGCCAGTAAGCCGGTTATCCAGAATATTTGTCTTAAAGAAAACTCGCGTGACACCAGCCAACCACGCAGTGCTTCAAACACACCGCGTTCTTCCATAGTATTGATATAAGTCATCGCGGCTAATAAAAATAACATTAACTCGGCAAATTCGAGTAAGTTATGTCGAATAGCTTCAGCCGCAGTGTGGTGGTCACCGTGGAGGGTGTAGGCAATGCCCACCAAGGTCCAGATAATGCCGGCAGCAATAATCACGGGTTTGGATTTGCGTAAATGCAGAAATTCTTCACCAATAACTAACATATAAGCAAATACAAAAACAATTAATGAAGTGATACCAACCCAACTGGCGGTTAAATCTAAGGTGCTACTTGTTTCATGTGCGTTAGCGGCGTAAGTTGCAAAGGGAATGAGTGTGATGGCTAAAATACTAAAAAGTCGAGTGAAATACTTCATTTTTTATGCTCTTGGTCGAAAATAAAAGGATGGTTGCTGTGTTGTGCTTGATTTAGGACTTGAAAGTATCACTTTTAGGCCGCATTGATATATAAGCGGCTCATTATAACGTATTTAATTGTTATTGTTAAGCTCTATTTAGTGAAATACCTCATGGAAACAATAACTTAGAAATATAAAAAATAATGTAAAATTTTCTAAAGTTAGTGGTATGGTTGCCGATAACTTTATTAACGAACAATGTAGTAATTTTTTGGTTAGGTTAGTTATTCTTCCTCCCCTGCGCAGCGATGCGCAACACACCCTTGCCCCGCCCCCTAGGTGGGGTATTTTTTTAGTGCCAGTTTAAAAAATTCGATATATGTCGAATTTGTTTATTACTGGCACTTATGATCTTTTTTAGTACCCGTTTCTTTTCATTACGGGTACTTATGATTTTTTTCTCGCCGATTCCCCCAGAATTTCATACCCGTTTCTTTTCATTACGGGCACTTATGATTTTTTTCTCGCCGATTCCCCCAGAATTTCATACCCGTTTCTTTTTATTACGGGTACTTAAACCTGAGATCGGGATAAGAAATGCTCGTCATTCCCGCATGCATTTAGCGGGAATCCAGTTAGTAGCCTGGATGAAATGAAATGTAATCCGGGAAATAATGCATTAATACTCCCGGATTTCGCTGCGCTATATCCAGGCTACATAAATAATAAAGATGGGCTTTACAGTTTACCAATGTAGATTTCCTTATCCCGACTTCAGGTTACTTATGATCTTTTTCTCGCCGTCTCCCCCTCGAAATTCTATACCTGTAAGTTTTTACACACCAAGACTTGATAAAGAGTGTATAAGTAACCAGATAAATTAAGTAACTATTCATTTAATACTTTGAGTAGTGACATAAAATACCGATGATACAAAAAATTTAATTGTTCGATGGGGCGCATATGGACTTTCAAGATTATTATAAAATAATGGGCATTAAACGAGATGCCAGTCAGGACGAAATCAAACGTGCCTATCGTAAATTGGCACGTAAGTATCACCCTGATGTCAGCAAAGAAGCCGATGCAGAACAGCGTTTTAAAGAGGTCGGCGAGGCTTATGAAGCGCTTAAAGATCCAGAAAAAAGAGCGGCCTATGATCAACTCGGTGCGAATTGGAAGGCTGGTCAGGACTTTAATCCTCCGCCTGACTGGGACGCTGGGTTTGAGTTCAATGGTGGCGGTTATACCGCTGGTGATGCCTCGGCATACAGTGACTTTTTCGAATCTCTATTTGGTCGTGGCGGGTTTAATTCGTCGCAAGCTAGGCAGGGGGGCTTTCGTTCACGAGGCGAAGACCATCATGCTAAAGTGCTGATTGATCTGGAAGATGCTTATAAAGGTGCAACACGTAGCATTACTTTGCAAGCACCAGAATTGGATAAAACAGGCCATGTAGTTAATCGTCAACGTACCTTAAAGGTGAAAATTCCAAAAGGTGTAAAACAGGGACAGCGTATTCGATTGTCTGGTCAGGGTTCGGTGGGGATGGGCAATGGGCCTGCCGGTGATTTGTACTTAGAAATCGAATTTAACACCCATAGTATCTATAAAGTTGATGGACGAGATGTTTATTTAGACCTGCCTCTGGCACCATGGGAAGCAGCCCTAGGGGCAACGGTTAAAGTACCCACACCCAATGGCTCGGTGGTTGATCTTAAAATTGCAGCCGGTACAATAAATGGACGTAAATTACGCTTAAAAGGGCAGGGTATTCCGGGTAAAATACCGGGTAATTTATATGTTGTGCCTATTATTACTTTGCCTGCCGCAGATAATGACAAGGCCAAAGCACTTTATAAAAAGATGCAACAAGAGCTTGCTTATAACCCACGTAGCAACATGGGAGTGGAATAATGAAAGATAAGATTCTTACAGGCACTTTATTGGACGAACAAACAGAATTGACATTAAACGATCTTTGCAAAGCATGTTCAAGTTCAGCCGATTGGATCATTGAATTAGTAGATTATGGGGCATTGGAACCCATCGGATCAGAGCAGCTCAATTGGCGATTTTCTGTTACTAGTTTGCAGCGTGTTCGTACTGCTATGCGCTTACAACGTGATCTTGAGATTAATCTTGCAGGTGTTGCATTGGCTTTGGATTTATTAGATGAAATTAAACATTTAAGAATACGTTTAAATTAAAAATTTAGGTGCGAAGCATCTTGCCTATTTCCTTTGGCCTATTCCCTTGCCTTGTTGCCTAGGCAGGGTACAATAGCGAAATTCTGTAATTCCTGTACTTTACTTCATGAGATGTTGATATGACGATACGGACGCGCTTTGCGCCAAGCCCAACCGGCTACCTGCACATTGGTGGCGCACGAACAGCCCTTTTTTCTTGGCTTTATGCCCGCAAACACGGCGGCCAATTTGTATTACGAATAGAAGATACCGACCGGGAACGTTCAACCGAAGCGTCCGTGAATGCAATTTTAGAAGGCATGGCCTGGATGGGGCTGGATTACGACGAAGGCCCTTTATATCAAACGGATCGTTTTGATCGCTATAAAGAAATTATTCAACAATTACTCGATCAGGGTGATGCCTATTATTGCTATTGCTCGAAAGAAGAACTTGAAGCAATGCGCGAAATGCAAATGCAAGCCAAGCAAAAGCCTCGTTACGATGGGCGTTGTCGTCATTGTGAACAACCGCTTGAAGGTGTAGAACCGGTTATCCGTTTTAAAAATCCTATCGAAGGCTCAGTTGTTGTCGACGATTTGATTCGTGGCAAAGTCGTTTTCCAAAACAGTGAACTTGATGATTTAATCATTGCCCGTTCCGATGGCACACCCACTTATAACTTAACCGTTGTGGTGGATGATATGGACATGAAAATTAATCATGTTATTCGTGGCGACGACCACCTTAATAATACGCCACGGCAAATGAATATCCTAAAAGTATTGGGTGTCGAGCCACCTAAGTATGCGCATGTGCCGATGATATTGGGTGAAGACGGTAAACGGCTATCAAAACGACACGGCGCTGTTAGCGTTATGCAATATCATGATGAAGGTTATTTACCTGAAGCTCTGCTAAATTATTTAGTCCGTTTGGGTTGGTCGCATGGTGATCAGGAAATATTTTCGATAGATGAAATGATCGAAAAATTTGATTTGGCCGATGTGAATAAATCGGCATCAACCTACAGTGTCGATAAATTATTATGGTTGAATCAGCAATATATTAAAGAAAGTAATGTTGAGCATATTGCACAATATTTAAATGCACATTTAGAAAAATTGGGAGTCGATCCGACCCAGCAAGCTAACTTGCACGGTGTTATTCTGGCGCAGCAAGACCGTGCTAAAACATTAGTCGAAATGGCCGAAGGCAGTTTGTTTTTCTTTAAAGATTTTACCGAGTTTGAAGCTGTCGCCGCTAAAAAACATTTACGC
>VAPK010053188.1_pt1 | contig 70420 bp, 75 predicted proteins | sample 3395031 | NCBI WGS metagenome assembly VAPK01 (sample SAMN08290443, study PRJNA428436) | hydrothermal vent metagenome | isolation source: Deep-sea hydrothermal vent chimney 1 | place: Pacific Ocean: Juan De Fuca Ridge
GGTGATATTATTGTGAAGGACAAGTTTTCCGGGAGAATGGGGTATTGTTGTTTGGGTTGTCAGTCGCCATCTTTTTAGCAGTCGCTATTATGGTTTTTATTAACTGAATTTCACGCTAATTTGATTATTCGTCCAGACATATATTTCAGTAGATGCACTGTCACACTGAGTACAACTACTGCCACAGCTTGCGCTGGATATTTGTTGAGTGATTTTACCTTTATGAATCCAGATTTTTAACATCTCTCGCACTGCATCGGCTTCAGTATCAAAATGCAAAGCAATATCTTCAAGGCTGGCCTGCCCCCGTTGCTGGATATATTTTTTTATCTCAGACAGAATCATTTTTTGACAGTAACAAATTTTATTCCATTTTGTGTATCAGTACGTTGTTGCCAATAGCGTAAAGCATAAATCACTATGATAAATATGAGTAAAAAACTACTAATCCATGCTAACGAAGAATTTGGATGTCGATCCCAGGTTGCTATTTGATAAAAGCTGGACGCGGTAATATAAGCAACAGTTGTTGTCCAGGTCGCAACAAAGAGCGCCCATGGTCGTCCTGCTTCACGTTTAATTGCACCAATGGTGGCAACGCAGGGAAAATAGAGTAAGACAAATAAAAGATAAGCAAAGGCGCCTATTTGTCCATCGAAACGACTGTTCATGGCGCCAAAGATTCCCTGTTTTACACCTTGTTGTTCAGCCGCGGCTTTTGTATCGGTAACATCACCAATATCAAGTCCTAGTGGATCAAGCAGATTTTTACTTAATGATGAAAGGTTATCCGGTATGGTATTAAATGCCTCTTTAAGTTTTGCCTGGAAATTAAATTCAGTTTCTTCTGTTTTACCGGCCAGGTCGCTATAGAGGTTGTCGAGTGTTCCAACAACAACTTCTTTAGCTAACACCCCGGAGATAACACCGACAACGGCAGGCCAGTTGTCTTCTTTAATCCCCATTGGAGCAAAGACCGGAATCATAAACTGACTGCTTGCGCTGAGAACAGAATGTTCGCTGTCTTTATTGCCAAAGCTGCCATCAGTGCCGATTGAATTTAATAAATTTAAAACCAGCACCATGGCAATAATAATTTGCCCGGCTTCTTTAACAAAAACTTTGACCCGATCCCATGCGCGTAATGAAATACCTTTTAAGGTAGGTAAATGATAAGGCGGCAATTCCATCATAAAGCCGGTGCTGTCTCCTGGTAACAGGGTGCGTTTCATAATCAGTCCGGTACCAATCGCAACCGCAATACCAATCAGGTAAAGTGCAAAAACAATATTTTGTCCTGAGTGTGGAAAAAATGCGGCAGCAAACAATGCGTAAACCGGTAAGCGTGCACCACAAGACATAAACGGATTCATTAAAATGGTGAGTTTACGTTCCCGTTCGTTTTCCAGCGTACGTGTCGCCATTATGGCGGGCACGTTGCAACCAAAACCAACAATCAAAGGAACAAAGGCTTTACCCGGTAGACCAATTGCGCGCATGGAACGATCCATAACAAATGCGGCACGGGCCATGTAACCTGAATCTTCAAGGAATGATAAAAATAAATACAATGCTGCAATAATTGGTATGAAGGTTGAAACGATTTGAATTCCCCCTCCAACACCATCAGCCAGGATAACGCGCACCCAGTCAGGCAGGTTAATTGCACTGAGTAATTCACCTAAACCGGAAACAAAAAGTGTATTGGCAACCCCATCAAAAAAATCAACAAAGGCGCCACCGATATTGATGGTAAACATAAACATGAGGTACATGATTAAAATGAATATCGGGATACCGCCCCATTTATTCAATACAATGGAGTCGATACGATCACTGACCGTGCGAGTGATTTTGCCATGTACGCGCATTACCGATTGAACCATGGCATGCGCATGACCAAAACGGGTATCAGCAATCAAAATATCGGCATCTTCATTGGCACGTTGATGAATTTGCTCGCGCCAGTAATTTATTTTTGTCGTGGTTTCATCTTCCAGATCCGGGCCAGCTTGATCACTCTCTAATAGTTTTATGGTTAACCAACGGCGGTTTTCTGCGGGTAGCTCAATCAGCAGTTCCTCCATATCGGCAACAGCCTGTTCTACCACTTCGTCCAGTGCCAGCGCATAACCACCTGTCTCTTGTCTATCGGCGACAGCTAACATGCGTGCTTTTAGTTCAGTGCGGCCTTCCCCCGTTGTAGCCACAATAGGAATAACCGGGCAACCTAATTTTTCAGATAAGGCTTTTGTATCAATATTGATACCGCGTTTACGTGCAATATCCATCATGTTTAAAACAAGCACTAGCGGAACTGCCATTTCCAGTAATTGCACGGTTAAATAGAGATTTCGCTCCAGGTTGGAGGCATCGACGACATTGACGATTAAGTCTGCGTCACGCGAAAGTAAGTAATCACGGGTAACCTGTTCATCAAGCGAGTTTGCATCAAGAGAATAAATGCCAGGTAGGTCAATAATAGAGACTTTGCGGCCATCGAGTTCAAATTGCCCTTCTTTACGGTCAACCGTCACGCCAGGCCAGTTACCGGTTTTTTGCCGGATACCGGTTAAGGCATTAAAAAGAGCCGTTTTGCCGCAATTAGGATTGCCAGCTAAAGCCATCTTTAGTGATGAGCCGGTTACTTCTGGTATTGGATTATCGCAACATCCCGTCATTCTTCTATTTTCGAAGTTTGCACTTTATCGGCAATGCTCGCCCCCAGTGCAACTCGATTCCCCTGTTTTCCTACTACTACGCTACGCCCACGATGGTGCAAGATTTCAACCTCCGATCCCAGGGGTAATCCTAGAGAAATCAGGCGTCGAGTTAATATGCGATTATTGCCGTCAATTGATACCAAACGCACTTTTTTACCAACAGCAATATCACTCAGAGCGTACAAAGTCATAATATGAATACTTTTAAATGATAATGATTCTCAATTATATATTTAAAAGGAGCTGGAGTAAATACCGGAATATTTTAAGGGTCGGATATTCTTAATGAAGTTTGTAACTGATTTTGTCGATATTAAACAATAGTTTTCCTTTTTCTTTATTCGGTACCATTATTTATGTTATTTACGAGATCAAGGGGTCAGATCACTTGAAGCGTATTAAAGAAAAACATTTTTAAATAATGGGAAATAAGCATGATTAATGATATGTCGTCTTACTATATTAACGTACTGTTGTTAGATTAAAAAAATATTGTCGTTCGGGTAGCTTGTGGGAAGGTCGTCATAAAGCCAGTCTTGTTAATGCGGAAGAGTATTTACTTGCTTGTTATCGTTATATTGAACTAAACCCAGTTCGAGCCAATATAGTTAAACATCCTGTGGATTATCGTTGGTCGAGTTATCGAAGCCATGCTACGAATTATAAGGATGAATTAATTCAAGAACATGATTTATATTTATCAATCGATCCTAATGAGCAGCTGCGGCAGTATTTTTATCGAGAGCTTTTTAAAAATCAACTTGATGATAAAAATATACATGATATTAGAATAGCTGCTAATTTTTCCGCCCCTTTAGGTGATAGCCAGTTTAAAGAGCAGGTTGAAGTTATGACTGGTAGAAAAACTACCAAGGTAAGGAGAGGTGGGCCAAGTATAAATATTGCTAAATAAGAATGACTTTCATGTACCTCCGACCCCTTTAAGGGGATATTGATCTAGATCATAGTGTTCGCTGATTAGTTGCATTATATTTGCAAGGTTAAATTACTTGAGAAAACTAAAATGTCACTTTTAATGAAACCACTAAGCCACTTTCTTCGTTTTGTACCTGATAAGGTTCATACTCGTTTAATAAGTCGTATGGGTGGCCATTTTATGAAAGGCCAGGCGATTACTTCGCGGCTGGATCATATGGAAGGTAAACGGTTGCAATTAACGATTAAAGACACAGGAAATTGCTGGAAATTTATTATTCGAGATAATCGTTTATTAGATGATACAAAATCAGATGCAGTGGCGGATGTTCATATTCAGGGTGATTTAAAAACATTTTTATTACTGGCAACAGGAAATGAAGATCCCGATAGTTTGTTTTTTTCACGCCACCTAAGTCTTGAAGGCAATACGGAAGATGGCTTGTATATAAAAAATCTTATTGATGCGATGGATTTTGATACTACGGTTTATTTAAAATCTATTTTAGGACAGACTTTGGCTACTCGTATTGCACCTGTCGTTGAGAGACTGGAGCTTGGCAAACATGTTCATAGCCTCGGTGAACGAATTTTGGTTAATACTCCAGCTTCGAAAATGTAGGTCGGTTCTCATAGTGCCCCTCTTACAGTAAATATATTAGAGGGTATTAGGCCGACGCTGCGTTGCGATTTTAGAAGACTGCTGAGTTATTATCAGAATATTTAAAATATGATTTTTTGATGCGCGGTAATTAATAAGTTTGGTTGCTATAGCGTAGTTTTGCGTCGGCCTAAAGGCCGACCTACATGGCGCTATATGGTTTTCCAGTCAATACCAGGTTGACCATACCAGTAACCATTACACCATCCACCAGGGCTGTGTAATTCAATATCCGATATATTGTCAGCATTATCTATGCTTGCTCTAAAAGCATAAATAATGGAATCCATATTTTCATCTTGTGGTGAAATTCGTAATACATCAACATTCAGTTCTCGTAGTCTTTCAACGACTGATAATAAATTACAAGGAACACCAGACTGGAGCTGAATACCGTTTATCAGGAATAAGTTTTGTTGATCCTGGGTATTTAAAGGCATGCCTTTATCATACTGATCGCATTTAAATTCACACTGATCTTTGGGGATGTTAAAGGCGCGAGCGGTAAAGCAACGAGCAGAAAAAGAAAGCGGAATGTGTCCGTATACAAAAACTTCTGTTTCCATTTCTTGTGGCTTTTCATTTTGTAAGTCAGCAAGGGTTTGTTCTGAAAGCTCCATCGGTAAAACCCAGCGTTTAGCGCCGGCATCGTGTAATACTGCTAAGGTATCTGCGTTATACATATTGATATGGGGGCCGGCAATATATCCGGTTTTGTTAGTGAGCAAATGCAGTGCGGAAGTGTCATTTGCTTCAACTGCATAGTTTTCATTTGCACAGATTTTTTTTAGTTGAGCTAGTTCAGAATCAGCAACTAATAAAGTCATGGTTGAAAGAATAACTTCTTTACCTGCAGCCGTGAGCTGCTCAGCAATTTTAATCCAGTCATTGAAATTTAACTGGCGTCTTTTAGAGCAAACAACTTCACCCAGGTAAACAATATCGACTGGCAAATTCTCCACCTCCTTATAAAAGGAAAAGACTTTTTCTTTTGACCAAAAATATTGCAGTGGACCCAATGACAGTTTCATTACATTTCTCATTATTAATTTAAGCTAAAGTTTATTGCCATGGACGGTGATAGGCACCTAAGGTATGAGAGTTTCCTTCGGATACATGATCAAGACCTTCTATCCATTCCTGATTAGGAACGTAATTTTCCGGATCTAACTGACATGAGTCAATCGCAGCCCGTAATATTTTTGTTACCTGTGCAACATAGGCTGGACTTCGTTGGCGTCCTTCAACTTTAATTGCAGCAACCCCCATTTTAATTATTTCAGGAAGTATAGGTAATGTATTTAAACTGGTAGGCTCTTCAATTGCATAAAAAGTATTATCTTCAACCTGAAAACGTCCTTTACATAAGGTGGGATAGCCTGCATTTTCATTAGCGGTATATTGATCTATTAAAACACCATTTAGTCTTGATTGTCTGCCTGCAGGTGTCTCTACCCATTTGACCGCCTTAGCCGGTGAACAAACGCCACAGGAGTTAGGTGACTCACCTGTTACGTATGATGACAATACACAACGACCTTCAACCATGACACATAAACTTCCAAAACCAAAAACTTCTACCTCGACTGGACTATTATTAATAATGTTGCGCACTTGAGCCAGAGATAGCACTCGAGGTAATACGATTCTTTGTATATTAAAGTTGTCTTTAAAAAATCCAATCGCATGTTTATTTGTTGCCGAAGCCTGCACTGAAAGATGCAAACGCAAATCAGGGTAATTGCTAGTGGCATAACGCATTAAACCCGGATCAGCAAGAATGACTGCATCAACACCGAGCTTTGCAGCATTATCAATGGCCGTAGTCCAGACAGACCAGTCAGCAGGTTGAGGAAAAGTATTTAATGCTAATAAAACTTTTGCATTTCTTTTATGCGCATAGTTAATGCCTGTTTTCGCTTCATCAAAGCTGAAATTTAATCCGGGAAAATTTCGTGCATTTGTTGCATCACGAAAACCTATATAGGCCGCATCTGCACCATTATCAACTGCAGCACGTAATGCCGGCAAGCTGCCTGCAGGACAGACAAGTTCAATTTTATTTTTTACCGCAACCATGTACTGTGTTCTCCATATTTTATTCCCTGACTATGCCCTCGTTGTTTTAGTTCAGCTGTTATTCCATTTAATACATTCCATTTTTGTGAGCACCATTCCGGAGCAAGAAGAATATCTTTTTGTGCGGTAGCGGTAAGTCGATGAAAGATAATTTCTTTTGGCGTTAGTGCAACTAAATCAGCTACAGTATTAATGTATTCCTTTAAACCAAGTGCCTGGTATTCTCCACGGCGCCATTCATTTGCAAGCTGTGTCCCTTTAACAACATGTAATGGATGAAGCTTGAGTCCTTCAACACCTTGTTCCAGCACGCGTAATAAACTGATCTTTGCATGTGAGCTATCTTCACCGGGTAAGCCAACAATTAAATGGGTGCAAACTGATAACTGTCGACTATGAGCGGCTTTAATTGCCTGGCAGTATGTTGCGTAATCATGTCCCCGGTTAACGCGCTGTAATGTTTTGTCATAACTTGATTGTAATCCTAGCTCTAACCAAACCTCATAACCTTGATCCTGATACTCGCTAAGAAGATCTAAAACTTGTGGTGGTACACAGTCCGGCCGTGTACCAATACATAGTCCGATAACATCAGGTTCTGACAATGCACTATCGTATATATTTTTTAAAGTTAGAGGATCGGCATAGGTATTTGTATAAGCCTGAAAATAAGCAAGATATTTCTTTGCTCCGGTACGTTTAATTAAAACTTTTTTACCTGAATCGATTTGTTGATTGAGAGGAGCAGGTTTTCGTCCATTAGGACTAAACGAAACATTATTACAGAAAGTACAACCACCACGACCAATGCTTCCATCACGGTTTGGGCAGGTAAAGTCAGCATCGATCGCAATTTTATGTACTCGTTGCTGGTGCTTGTTCAGCATCGACTGACCAAAAGTATTGACATAATTTGATAATATCATTTATTTACTACGGCTAATGAATTCCAATATGGCTTTTATTTAAGCGCTTAATTTGGAGTTAAATCCTGATCTCAATAATAAGATTTAGAGGGCTTAATTACGAGAGGTACTTTATCGCTGAAGTACGATGTGTGTTCTTGATCTTAATCAAGTTTAGGGCTTATTTTTATTAGTGTTTTTACTGCTGAGTAAGAGGGTGGCTGGAAATATTTATTCAGGCAGCCAGCATTATCTTATGTCTTTTAAGAAATAAACAATATAATGGAGAAGAATAACAAAATAGAAACGTCAGAATTTATTAAAAATAAATGAAAAATATTCCTTTGCTTTCCTGAAAAAACATTATTTTACTATGAAGACTTATTCTATTCAGGGGAATTAAAAATAGAAACCAATCACAAGAAAAGTTTCAGTAAAATCAAATTCGTGGGAAAGCCTGTCACTGGAGCTTGATGTTGTCCATGCACGGTTCATATTAATATGGCCAGCTTTAGTTGCTAAGCGGGTAAACCAGCGATTAAAAATATATTCCATTCCAATTTTAACACTGTAGCCATTGCCTGAGATATGGAATTCATCATTTCTTGTGCGACCAAATAAACGTGCATTAGTTTTTGGGTACATAATGGCAAGTCCGGGCCCCCAGAAGAAAGAAAGAGCATGGGTACCTTTGGAGCTTAACCACAAGGGTTTGAAATGTTCGAATTCTAATGAGACAAAATTTAAACCGTCAGTGTGTTCAAAAGTTAAAAAATTGGGATCAATATCCTGTGTTCCGGAGCCGCTGCGATCAAATCCTTCACCTGTAGCGATTGTTCCTTCAAATCCAACAGTTTGGAGAGTATCCATTCGGTACTTCATATGATCATTACCTAAAGAGATGGCAAAGTTGTCGGTAAGAAAATAACTTAAACGAATATTATTTTGTGGTACAGACCAGGCAAACGGGTTTGCGTAAGGGTCGGCTTCTATAGGGGTCTGTAAATCATGAGCACTAACATCTTTTAAAGTGAAATCGTAACCGTTGCCCGTCAAGTGATAATCACTGTTGCTATAAGTTGCACGGTTATAGCCGTAGTAAATAGACCATTTGCCTTTTTTATTAAGTACGCTAGCCTGGGTAGTAGAGATAAAAGCCGATAATAAAATAGTAGCGAGTATATAAAATTTCATGTGGCATTTCCAAAATTAAGATAACGGTTGTTATTCATCAGGAATAAACAAGTTTTGTTAATTACCTGAACATTTATAACGAAGGATACCACTACAAAAATATAGTAAGAATGGTTTTTAAGAATTTTTTTAAAAGTTCAAACAGAAAAACTGAGGGATTTGATTAGAGTGTTATGTGATAGAGGAGCTTAAGATAGTTTTGCTTTGATTTTACCGCTAACCGCACCCATGTCAGCTTTACCTGCAAGTTTGGGTTTGAGTATTCCCATTACTTTTCCCATGTCTTTCATTGTTTCTGCGCCAGTGGCAGAAATAGCTTCGTCGATGAGGGCATCAACATCAGCGTCTGAAAGTTGTTCAGGCATGAATTCTTTTAAGATAGCAACTTCTTTGATTTCGATTTCAGCAAGTTCATTGCGACCGGCTTTTTCAAATTGCTCGATACTGTCTTTACGTTGTTTCAGCATTTTTTCGAGTACAGTAATGATTTGGTCGTCATTGAGCTCAATGCGTTCATCAACTTCGATTTGTTTAATGGCAGCAGTGAGCAGACGCAAGGTGCCAAGACGTTCTTTGTCTTTGCTGCGCATAGCAGTTTTGACATCGTCATTAATTCGAGTTTTGAGAGCGGAATCGGTCATGAAGGCGAAATAAAACCATCTCAGGAAATGAGATGGCTTAAAAATCTAATTCTTAATATAAACGCTTAAGACGATTGCGATCGCGAGACGTTTTCTTAAGATTGCGCTTAACAGCAGCGGCTTTTTCACGTTTGCGAACGGACGTTGGTTTTTCGTAGAATTCGCGACGGCGAACTTCAGATAAAACACCAGCTTTTTCACAAGAACGCTTGAAGCGGCGTAGAGCGACATCAAAGGGTTCGTTTTCTTTTACGCGTACAGCAGGCATGTAATCCTTACCTCTAAATAAAATGTTATTGCAGTTGAGAAAGCGCGCAAGTTTAATCCCTGTAAGGCGAAAAAGCAAAGATCTATAAGCGAAAGAGAGATAAAATACCGGATATGTTGATTTTAGGAATAGAAACCTCCTGCGACGAGACCGGAATCGCCCTTTATGATAACCAAAGAGGGCTTTTGGCTGACGCTTTATATAGTCAGATCGCGATCCATGCCGAATACGGTGGGGTCGTGCCTGAGTTGGCCTCGCGCGACCATATCCGTAAAACCTTACCGCTGGTAAAGCAAGTCTTTGCAGAAGCAGGGATTAGTGCCAAAGATTTAGATGGTGTTGCTTATACCTCAGGCCCGGGTTTAGCTGGAGCATTGCTGGTGGGTGCAGGAATTGCGCGAAGTTTGGCGTATGGCTGGGATATCCCGGCTGTTGCGGTACATCACATGGAAGGGCATTTATTGGCTCCTATGCTGGAGGAAAATCCGCCCGAATTTCCCTTTGTTGCCCTTCTGGTTTCGGGTGGACACACCATGCTGGTGCAAGTGGATGGTATTGGAAAATATCAATTATTAGGCGACTCGTTAGATGACGCTGCTGGTGAAGCGTTTGATAAAACGGCCAAAATGCTTGGGCTAGCCTATCCGGGTGGTCCTGCCGTGGCAAAATTAGCGGAAAAAGGAGAGCTGGGTAAATATACATTCCCAAGGCCAATGTGTGATCGTCCTGGACTAGATTTTAGCTTTAGCGGACTGAAAACCTTCACTTTAAATACGCTGCACAAAAGCGACAAAAGTGAACAAACCAAAGCCGATATTGCCTGCGCTTTTGAAGTTGCAGTCGTTGAGACTTTGGCGATCAAATGTCGACGTGCATTACAACAGACCAACTCAACACGCTTGGTTATTGCAGGCGGAGTAAGTGCTAACACAAGGCTACGTCAGCGACTCGAAGAGATGGTGAAAAAAGAAAAAGCAAAGGTGTATTACCCTCGACTGGAATTTTGCACCGATAATGGTGCCATGATTGCCTTTGCAGGTTGCCAGCGATTAGTTGCCGGGCAGCATGAAAACCTGGAGTTTCATGCTAAACCGCGTTGGGATTTAGAATCATTGGAGGCTGTTTAAGGTTTATCGGTTCCAATAGCGTCTTCTGTGCCTTTCATCATATTTTGAATATTGGAACGATGTCGCCAGAATAAAATCACGGTCATCACAACAGTGACAGAAATGGCTGTAACATTATTGAACCAGAACCAGACATAAACCGGAGCCAAGGCCGTTGCGACTAGTGCTGAAAGTGAAGATATTTTGACAATTTTAGCCATGAATAACCATGTTCCGGCTGTTGCTAAGCCTATCCACCACGAAAAACCAAACATCACGCCCAACATAGTTGCTACGCCTTTACCGCCTTTAAATTGAAAAAAGACAGGGTAGAGGTGGCCGAGAAATGCAGCTAAACCAACCAATGAAATAGTGACTGCCGTTGCATCTAAATATTTAACGACTAACACTGGAATTAAGCCCTTTATCATGTCTCCTGTTAGCGTAATGGCCGCTGCTTTTTTGCCGCCGAAGCGTAAAACATTGGTTGCGCCGGGATTACCAGAACCTTCACCACGTGGATCCGGAAGCCCCATAATTTTACAAACAATAATGGCGGAGGAAAGTGAGCCTATTAAATAGGAAGCAAAAATAAAAATGTAGTCGAGTATTTCCATCTGTATATTCATGCTTATAAAGGTACAAGATTAGTGGGGGGCTAGACAAGTGAAAATATTAGCAACGAACGACTGCATGGACGCAGGAGGTACGAGCCCACGGATGGGCGAAGGTAGAACAATGCAGGAGCAATTGTCGAGAGCAACGCAGGAGCAGTTGCCGAGAACATCAGGAAAATCCATAAAGATTATTTTTGTGTAGTCTGGATGTAATGAAATGGAATCCGTGAAACAATATTTAAACAAATCCTGGATTTCGCTGCGCTGCATCCAGGCTACATTGCTACATTTTTATTTTTAACCCCGTGCCCTGGTGGTTTAATCTTTTTCCCTTGGTGAACTTCGTGTTCCTGGTGGCCTAAATTATTTATCTTTAGCCTTCAATCCTGTATCTTGCGCCCATGGATATTATTTTTCTGAACGATTTAAAAATCGAAACCATCATTGGTATTTATGATTGGGAACGTGAAACCAAACAAACGATTAGTTTAGATTTGGAAATGGCGACGGACATCAGTAAAGCGGCTGAAACGGACGATATTGAAAATACATTGGATTACAAAGCCGTATCAAAACGTTTGATTAGCTTTGTTGAAGAGAGCGAGTTTTTATTAGTTGAGCGTTTAGCGGAAGAATGCGCACAAGTTATTCTTAATGAATTTAATGTACCCTGGGTGCGCTTAAAATTGAATAAAGGTGAGGCGGTGCGTGGTGCAAGTGGTGTAGGGATTTTGATTGAACGTGGTGTTAAATCCGAATAGCCATGGCAAAAATTTATATCAGCATTGGCAGTAATATTGATGCGGAAAAAAATATCCGTTTAGCTGTTCATGCTTTACAAGATCACTACGGTAAGTTGATTTTATCTTCTGTGTACGAAAGTGAAGCTGTGGGCTTTGAGGGTGACAATTTTTTAAATTTAGTTGCAGGCGTTAAGACGGAAGAAGATGTTCATACGGTTGTTATAACTTTACGAAGAATCGAAGATGAAAATGGCCGTGATCGAAGTGGTCCTCGTTTTTCATCTCGCTCTGTTGACTTGGATTTATTGCTTTATGATGACCTCATTCTTAAAGAAGAAGGTTTAGATATTCCTCGTGATGAAATCACCAAAAATGCCTTTGTATTACTCCCGCTTGATGAAATTGCTTCACAATTAATTCATCCCGTATCAGGTAAAACCATGTGTGACCACTGGTTGAATTATGATAAAAGCTCACAAAAATTATGGCCAATTGCCTTCGAGTTCTAAGTAAGTTGAGTTAGCTTATATTGACTTTCTTTTTTTAAACTATCTGCTTTATTTTATCTTTTTGCTTAAGTTAAGTCCTTTTCAGGACGTTAACCTTTGTATGAAAATAATAAAGGTTAATGGTTATGTCTAGTCTTTTTTCAGGATTTCTTTCACCGTCAGTTGCACTATTAAACAGGCTCAAATTTACTTCAAAATTTGCACTTATTTTTTTCTTATTTTTAATGCCAATGATTTATTTTGTCTTTGTGTTAATAACTAATGAATCTAAAGGAATTGAATTAGCAAAACTAGAAAGAAGCGGCACGCAGTATATGTCCCGTATTCGCCCTCTCTTTGAACATATGGCACAAACTCGAGGTATGACCAATGCCTTTCTTAACGGAAAGACAGAGTTCAAACAAAAAATAATTTCAAAGCGTTTGAGCGTAGAAAAAGAATTGAAAGAGTTAATGCGAGTTGATGGGCAGCTCGGTAAGAAGCTTAATACTGGTGAACGTGCAAAATCTATTTTGAATGGCTGGAATGCTGTTGTACAAAATGCATTTGCTATGAAGGCAGATAAAGCTTTTGCTGCACATACTTCTATTATTGAAGAAGTGTTAGCCTTAAAAGGGCATGTATTAGAAACTTCAAGGTTATTGTTAGATCCATCATTAGACATTAACTTTATGGCAAATATTTTGAGCTTACGTATTCCTTTAGTAGCTGAAAATTTAGGGAAAGCACGAGGCGTAGGCGCGGGAATTGTGGCAGCAGGAAGTTTTACACCAGTATTATATTTAAAGTTAAGTGAATTTATTCAAACAATTGTGAACTCAAATAATGCGATGATGCATGGGTTTGATGTTGTTTTTAAAAATAATGAAGTTGTTAGCCAAAAATTATTTTCTTTAAGAGAAAGTGCAAATAGTGCAACACAAAAATTTATAGCTTTTACAAGAAAAGATGTTCTTGAATCGGATCAAATTAATATTGATTCGATAAGTTATTTTGCTATTGGTACCCAGTCAATTGCAGCAAACTTGAAGTTGTATGATGCAGCTTTACCAACATTAAATGAGGTTTTACAAAACCGAAGAATTAAACTTGAAAATAAAATTATGATTAATATTGGTTTAAGTGTTTTTTTATTTTTTACGACACTTTATTTGTTTGCTGGTTTTTATCGTAGTTTAATGAATTCGATTAATACAATTAAAGTGGCTGTTCATGATATGGCAAAAGGTGACTTAACGGCAGTTGTTAAGATCGATGCAAAAGATGAAATGCAGTTAATTGCGGTAGATATGAATTTAATGATTGAACAAATAAACGCACTTGTTGGGCAGGTAGTTAGCTCAGCAAACCAGGTTGTTGTTTCAGCCGAAGAAAGTGTTGCTGCATCTGAAAGTACACGTGATGGTGTAAACAAGCAAAATATGGAGTTAGAGCTTGTTGTTACCGCCATGAATGAAATGTCAGCAACAGTTCATGACGTTGCTAATAACGCGGCAAGTACCGCAGAAGCAACACGTAATGCAGATAAAGAAGCAAACAATGGGCGCAATGTTGTCAATCAAACAATACAGTCAATTAATGATTTGTCAAATGAAATGCAACAGGCGAGTAATGCCATAAAGCAATTAGAGGCAGATAGTGAAAGTATTGGCTCTGTGTTAGAAGTTATTCGAGGCATTGCAGAACAAACAAATTTACTGGCTCTTAATGCTGCAATTGAGGCTGCTCGAGCAGGTGAACAAGGTCGAGGTTTTGCTGTTGTTGCTGATGAAGTAAGAACGCTAGCAAGTCGTACACAAGATTCGACCCAGGAAATTCAAGCAATGATTGAAAAATTACAACAAGGTTCTCGTAACGCTGTAAAGGTTATGGATATTGGAATGGAACAAACCGAAAAAACAGTTGCAAGTGCAGCCGAAGCAGGAACAACACTCGAAGCTATTACGGCCGCGGTTGATTATATAACTTCAATGAATGAGCAAATTGCGAGCGCAGCAGAAGAGCAAAGTAGTGTAGCAGAGGAAATTAATCGCAATGTGGTGAATGTGAGAGATGTAGCAGAAAGTACAGCTGCAAATGCTAACCAAACGGCAAGTAGTAGTGAAACATTAAAAGGTGTTGCATCACAATTACAGGGATTGGTAGCTGAATTTAAAGTTAATTGAGTAAATTATTTGACTGTCTCAACTCTATATTCTTACTAATAGACAAAGAATTAAGGTTGCCATTTCGCTCAAGTAACGCGCGAAGTGGGATCTATATTTTAAGAATTTAAACTTCGCCCACCATCAACGGTAATGATCTGACCAGTAACATAACCTGCATCTTTGATTAAATATAAAATTGTTTTGGAAATATCGTTGGGCTCACCCTGACGTTTTAAAAATGTGCGTGAGACGATACGTTGTTTCGCAACCTCATCCAGGTTTTCTGGCCAGAGAATCGCGCCAGGGGCAACGGCATTCACTCTAATTTCAGGTCCAAGTTCACAGGCTAATGATTTGGTCATCATGGTCAATCCTGCTTTAGCCATACTGTATATCGGGAACGTTTTTAAGGGGCGTTCGGCATGAATATCAACAATATTAATAATACAGCCGTTGTTTTTTTTCAAATGGGGAGCCGCAGCCTGAGATAAAAAGAAGGGTGCTTTGAGATTGGAGCCAATAAGATCATCCCATTGAGCTTCGGTGGCTTTGCCCATTTTTGTTGGGTAAAAACTTGACGCATTATTAATTAAAACATCCAGTCGTCCCCAGGCTTTAACTGATTCTTCAATTAATGCAGGTAATCCATTGGTAATATGCAAGTCTGCCTGAATGAGGATGACGGAGTTTTCACGTTTATCATTGAGTTCTTTTTGCACTGCCTGTGCTTTTTCACGTGAACCACGGTAGTGTATGACAATATTCATGCCGTTCTGGTGCAGAAGTTTTGCTGTTGTTGCGCCAATACGGTGTGCTGCACCGGTAATTAATACAACCTTAATATTCTTCGACGGATTGTCAGACATACTGTGTTATCCTTTGTACACTATTTATTTCTGTAACACCGGGTTTTTACTGTAACACAAGCGATTAGGTCTAGTCTGTTTTCATGTCTTTCAACTCATCAAACTCCTATTCTGAACAGCTTTATCGGTCTGCACGTGATTCTAAAGATTTACCCGTTCCGGGTGATTTAGCACAACAGCATAGCGAAAAATTGATTGTGCTGATTAAAAGTGAAATAGATAAAAATGGTGGTGTTATTTCATTCCAGCGTTATATGGAACTTGCACTTTATGCTCCCGCTTTAGGATATTACGCTGCGGGTAGTGCTAAGTTTGGTGAAGAGGGTGATTTCGTTACAGCACCTGAAATTTCACCGTTATTTTCATACTCATTAGCCAATGCAATTTTACCAGCATTAGAAACCGAGTTGGATAATGAACAAATTATTCTTGAAGTAGGAGCAGGTCGCGGCCGTATGGCGGCAGATATTTTAGTTTATTTAAAACAACAAAATAAATTACCAAAAGAATACTGGATTCTTGAACTCAGTGCAGATTTACGTGAACGACAAAAAATAATAATTGAAGAAGCGGTCCCTGATCTTATAAGTAAAGTGAAATGGCTGGATGAGCTGCCAGATAACTTTTCAGGTATCGTGCTGGCAAATGAATTGCTGGATGCTATGCCTGTTCAGTTGTTTCAGAAAAATGAAAATGACATTGATGAAGTTAATGTTGGCTGGCGAGATGAAAAATTTGCTTTTCAATTAAAGTCCGATTTTGATGAACGATTGGTCAGCCGCGTAAAAGAGATTGAATCAGAGTTAGCAACAAAATTTGATTCAGGTTATGTTTCAGAAGTTAATTTTGCAGCTGAAGACTGGATTAAAAGTATCGCAGAGTCATTGCAGCAAGGAATCATTGTCTTGATTGATTATGGTTTTCCTCGTCATGAGTATTATCATGCACAACGAAACCAGGGCACATTGATGTGTCATTATCGTCATCGTACTCACCCTGATGCTTTTGTTTATCCTGGTCTGCAAGACATCACTGCACATGTTGATTTTACAGCCATGGCTGATGCGGCATTAGATGCAAACATGCAAGTCATTGGTTATACCAATCAAGTGAGTTTTTTAATGGGGGCGGGTTTGATAGATATTGCAGAATTAGAAAATGAATCAGATGTAAAACAGCGTATGGAAACAGCTTCACAAATAAAAAAATTAACCTTACCGCATGAGATGGGTGAGTTATTTAAAGTCATCAGTTTTAGTAAAAACTGTGATATTACATTACCTGCGTTTGAGTTTAGAGATTTACGCGAATACTTGTAAAAATAAAAGGAAATAAAATGTTTTTTTGGCAAATCATTGTACTGGCATTAGTGCAAGGCTTAACTGAATTTTTACCGGTTTCAAGTTCAGCTCATTTAATACTCGTTCCGGTATTAAGTAGCTGGCCAGATCAGGGTTTGGCGTTTGATGTCGTGATGCATCTTGGAACCTTAACAGCAGTTGTCTGGTATTTTAAAAAAGATGTTATTCAGTTAAGTGTTGACTGGTCGCAGTCATGCATTAAAAAACAAACAGTTGGTGAGAGTCGTTTAGCCTGGATGGTTGTTATTGCCACCATCCCTGTCGGTGCAGCCGGGTTATTATTTAATGATATTGTGGATAATGTTTTACGCTCTCCTGTTGTGATTGCATGGGCAACCATTGGTTTTGGTTTGTTGTTAGGTTTGTCAGATTATGTGGGTAAAAATAAAACGGCTCAGACTAATGAACATCAGCTGAGCTGGAAAAATGGCATTATTATTGGCTTTGCTCAAGCGTTAGCTCTTATCCCGGGAACTTCACGTTCAGGTATTACCATGACAGCAGGTTTGTTTTCCGGTTTAACCAGACAAGCTGCCGCTCGATTTTCATTTTTACTTTCGATACCGACTATTTTAATGGCGGGTGGTTATAAAACACTAAAGCTTATTCAGGAAGGCAACGGGGTTGACTGGTTTTCACTGGGCTTAGGTTATTTTTTATCTGCTGTTTCAGCATATGTATGTATTCATTATTTTCTTAAAATGCTTGAACGCATTGGTATGACGCCATTTGTCATTTATCGTGTGGCTCAAGGGTTTATTTTATTATATTTGTTTTCTTAATATTGCCGTATGTTGCGTTACTTTAATTTATGGTTGATTTTAGGGTGGTTGCTGGTTATCACGGTATGTTATTTATCGTTAGCACCAATCCCGCCTGACTTTGATATAAAGTTTAAATACATTGACAAGCTGGAACATTTTTTAACTTACTTATTATTAACAGGCTGGTTTGCACAGTTATATCAAACAAAACGAGGTCGTTTATTTTACCTTGTGTTCTTTATTTTAATGGGTATGTTGCTGGAAGTGTTGCAGGGTTTGGGAACAGTTCGAGTATTTGAATATTCAGACATGGTTGCAAATAGTGCAGGTGTTTTAATAGCATGGCTAATAACAAAAGGGCGTTTAAAAAACTTACTGTTATATTTTGAAACACAGTTGATTAGCTAATTAAAATTTAATATAGAAAAAAGCGTGTAGACCGGATGTAGCGCAGTGAAATCCGGGGGTATTAATGTAATACGCTTACCCGGATTACTTTTCATTTCATCCGGGCTACATGTATGGATAGTGTGATTTTGAAAAAGAACGATTAAATATTATCTGAATTTAATCTATCGGTTTAGCAATTAAATCATGTTCGGTTGCAGCAACAATTTTGACATCAACAAAATCACCCAGCTGTACATCCTCAAAGCCATCCAAAATAACTTCACCATCAATTTCAGGCGCATCTGCTTTAGATCTTGCAAGGACTAAACCTTCTTCATCGTAACTATCGACTAACACAGTCATCGTTTGACCGATTTTTTTCTGTAATTTATCTGCGCTGATCTGTGCCTGTAAATGCATAAAGCGTTCAAGTCGTTCTTGTTGTATTTCTTCCGGTACATGGTTACCAAGTTCGTTGGCAAGAGCACCTTCAACAGGAGAATAAGCAAATGCACCAACACGATCAAGCTGTGCTTCTTCAAGAAAATCGAGAAGTTGTTCAAAGTCATCATCTGTTTCACCCGGGAAACCAACGATAAAGGTTGAACGTAAAGTAATGTCGGGACAAATATTGCGCCAGTTTTTAATTCGCTCAATGGTCTTATCAATATTGCCCGGGCGTTTCATTGCTTTAAGAATAGAAGGGCTTGCATGCTGAAGTGGAATATCAAGATAAGGTAAAATTTTTCCTTCTGCCATTAAAGGAATAACATTATCGACATGAGGATAAGGGTAAACATAATGTAATCGTACCCAAACACCGAGCTCACCAAGAGCAGCGGCAAGATTTGTCATGTGTGTTTTGATCGGGCGTCCACCCCAGAACCCGGTGCGGTATTTAACATCAACACCGTAGGCACTGGTGTCTTGTGATATCACCAACAATTCTTTAACGCCGGAATTAACCAGGTTTTCAGCTTCCTGCATGACCTCCCCAATATCACGGCTGACCAAATCGCCGCGAAATGAAGGGATAATGCAAAAGGTACACCGATGGTTACAGCCTTCGGATATTTTTAAGTAGGCATAATGTTTAGGGGTGAGCTTAATACCAGCATTGGGAACCAAATCAGAAAAAGGATCATGGGGTTTAGGTAAGTGATCATGCACCACCTGCATAACTTCGGTCGCAGCATGGGGACCGGTAACCGCAAGAACATTAGGATACGCGGTTTCAATAATACCTTCTTTAGCACCTAAACAACCTGTAACAATCACTTTGCCATTTTCAGCTAAAGCTTCTCCAATTGCATCCATGGATTCTTCAACTGCAGAGTCAATAAAACCACAAGTGTTTACGATAACAAGTTGAGCATCTTCATAGCTATCGGTGATTTCATAACCCTCGGCGCGAAGTTGTGTAACGATATGTTCTGAGTCAACCAGGGCCTTTGGACAACCAAGGCTAATAAAACCGACTTTAGGTATAGATGGATTCATAAATAGGAAAAATTAATTAGCGATTTTTGCCATGCATTTGATTTACGTGCTCTTTAAATCCTGCAGGACTTTCTATATCACCATCATAAATATAAGCGGCAATAGTTTCTGCGTTGGAGCGTGAAATTGAAATGGGAGGCATAATGTTAAATCTGCGAATAGCGCCACGCATAAAAGTATTATTTTGATCTGGTTTTTCTACCCAGTTAGCGATCGCATCAATAAATGACATTTTATCGGTATATGAACCAATATAATGCATTCTTACTGCAGCAATAGGTGGGGCAACACGTTTACTCATATCCATACCACCCTGTATTCCATGGCATGCAGAGCAATGTGTTTTAAATAACAATTGACCATTATGTGTATTTGCTTCTTCATTAGCTACTGCAAGTGGTGACAATAGAGCGATACCTAGGGAAATAAAAATATTAACTGCTTTCATTAAAATATTCCTAAATAATATATAAATTTTATCTTGCATGTTTAATCGCAAGTACTCTTTGCTTTTTAAGTTCGTCTTTAATTTCTTTACCTTGTAACCCTTTTGCTACCAGTTCTTTGGCATTTATGGCTTGTGCAGCATTAAAAACATTTCGGTAAATTTTAGGTTGTTCAAAGTCTTGTTCTTCAAATCCTGTTCGACCTCGTGAGTCTGCTTCACAAGCGAGTAAAAAAAGTTCAAAACGTTCTGGTCGGCGGAAAGCATCCAGAGATTCGAGTGTTTTTAAAAAAGTAGCATCACGTAACTCAGCGGCACGGTGATAATGTAAATGATACTTTGTCACTATGACTGCAAGTTCACGGTAGTCGTTGGGAATACGATAACGATCACATAACACATTTACTAATGGTACGCCACGTGATTCATGATTAATATGTTTAGGCCATTTATTTTTAGGTGTCGTGCCTTTTCCCAGGTCATGTACCAAGGCGGCAAAACGGACTTTAGGATCATCTGATAATTTTGCAGCTTGTGTCAGCACCATCATGGTATGGATACCGGTATCAATTTCGGGGTGATGTTTTTCCGGTTGCGGTACTCCCCACAAGCGATTAATTTCAGGAAAGAGTTTTTCCAGTGCACCACAATCACGTAAAACTTCAAAATAACGTGAAGGCATTTTTTCAGATAATGCGCGCATTGTTTCCTGCCATACACGCTCTGGAACTAATGCATCAACTTCACCATTATTAACCATCTCAGTCATGAGCTGTTGAGTTTCATTTGCAATGCTAAACCCCAGGTTAGCAAAACGTGCAGCAAAACGAGCAACACGTAAAATGCGCACCGGGTCTTCAGCAAATGCTGGTGAGACATGGCGCAATATTTTTGCTTTTATATCAGCCTGACCATTAAAGGGATCTATTAAATCACCTTCATCTGACAGTGCAATAGCATTAATGGTGAGGTCGCGGCGTATTAAATCCTCTTCGAGAGTGACATCAGCTGTGGCGTGAAAACTAAAACCGCTATAACCCGGTGATGTTTTTCGTTCAGTACGGGCAAGCGCGTATTCTTCACTTGTTTGCGGGTGTAAGAAAACAGGGAAATCTTTACCAACCTGTCGGTAATTTTGTTTAAGCATATCTTCAGCTGTAGAACCAACCACCACCCAGTCACGATCCTTGGTTTCGAGCCCCAATAATTGATCGCGTACATAACCACCTACAAGATAGATTTCCATATTTATTAAATGTCTTTTGTTAAATGTTTAAAAATAAACTTTTATTGAACTTTATTTTAACATCAAAGAATATTAATCTTTATTGTATAGATAATTAAGGTTGTGATCACACTTTAGTTATAAGTCTTTGTTTTATTCTGATATCTAAAGTATTTGAGCTATAGTTAGGGCACATAATATATTTAAGGAGTCGTGTATGAGTTTTGAAGTGATTAATCCCGCAACGGGCGAGAAAGTCACCGAAATTCCCTCCTGGGATTCTCAACAACTCGAATCTGGTTTGGCTGCTGTGGCCGCCGCTTCACCCGCCTGGCGTAACACCCCTATGGCTGATCGTTGTGCTTTGATGCACAAAGCAGCTGAAGTATTGCGCGTGAACAAGGAGAAATATGCCACGATTGTTACCCGGGAAATGGGTAAGTTAATCAATGATGCCCGGGCTGAAGTTGAAAAATGTGCTTCGGTTTGTGATTTTTATGCTGATAATGGACCAGAATTTTTAGCTGATGAAGCTATTGATTCAGATGCGGGTAAAAGTTATGTTGCCTATCTTCCTCTTGGTACTGTGCTTGCAGTTATGCCCTGGAATTTTCCATTATGGCAAGTTTTTCGTTTTGCTGCTCCGGCGTTAGTTGCGGGGAATACAGGTGTTTTAAAACATGCTTCCAATGTCCCTCAATGTGCCTTGTTGATTGAAGAAGTATTTAAACAAGCAGGTTTTCCTGAAAATGTCTTTCGTTCTTTAATGATTAGGGCTTCTCAAGTGAAGTCTGTCATTGAAGATTCACGCGTGCACGCAGTGACTTTAACGGGAAGTGAACCAGCTGGTCGACAAGTGGCTGCAACGGCGGGTAATAACCTTAAAAAATCAGTTTTAGAATTAGGTGGTTCGGATGCTTTTATTGTCCTGGAAGATGCTGATCTTGATCTTACGGTAAAAAATGCTGTGACATCACGGTTTTTAAATACAGGACAAAGTTGTATTGCAGCAAAACGTTTTATCGTTGTTGATGCCATTGTTGAAGACTTTGTTTCTCGCTTTAAAGCGGGGGTTGAAGCATTACAAACAGGCGATCCAATGGATGAAACAACGACACTGGCACCAATGGCGCGAACTGATTTAAGAGATGAATTACATATCCAGGTAACCGACTCGCTTGCTGCGGGTGCGGTTGCTGTTACAGGTTGTGAACCAGTTGATTGCCCTGGTGCATTTTATAAAGGATCTATCCTTGATCGGGTTGAACCAGGAATGCGTGCATATCACGAAGAACTTTTTGGTCCGGTTGCTATAGTTATTCATGCCAGAGATGAAGAAGATGCATTACGTATCGCTAATGATTCACCTTATGGTTTGGGTGGTAGTGTCTGGACACAGGATTCAAGTCGAGGGGAACGACTTGCTCGCCAGCTGGAGTCAGGTTGTACTTTTGTTAATGGCATGGTGAAAAGTGATGCACGATTGCCTTTTGGCGGGATAAAAAACTCAGGTTATGGTCGTGAACTTTCCAGACATGGTATTCGTGAATTTACGAATGTAAAAACAATCTGGATAAAATAATTATTCAGTTGGCCTGGCAGAAAAATAACCTTGACCCCAGGACACTCCTATTTCACGTAATACATCCAGTGTTGCCTGATCTTCAATATGTTCTGCTATCGTAATGAGATCCAGTGATTCGGCCATTTTTTGTATACCGTTAATTATTTTTTTTGCACGCTTCTCATACGCGACTCGTTTGATTAATGCGCCATCAAATTTCAGATAGGAAATAGGCAAATCAGCCAGGTAAGTCAAGGAAGAGTAACCACTGCCAAAATCATCAATGGCAAGTGGAAAACCAAACTCAATAAATGGCGCGAGTATCTTATTTACATCATCATGACCACTGAGGAATTCTTGCTCGGTAATTTCTATAACAATGGGTTTTTTACCACCTTTTGATAAGCCGCATTCTTCACATTTTTTACTGGCAAACTGAATGATATCGTTAACAAGTTTAGGACGGCGTAATAAATCAGCTGATACGTTAACAAAATGAGGAAGTGTATTGTGATTCTGAATGAATTCTTCACTGCAACGGCTGATCATTTTTTTAATAATCATCGTATCAATACGATGAGCCATTTGCAGTTCTACCGCGGCGTCTATAAATTTATTAGCTTCAACCAGGGTGCCATCTTTCTCCTGGATCCGTGCCAATGCTTCTTCTGCGACTTGATTGCCGGATTCAAGTTCAAATATGGATTGATAAACAGGGGTAATACGATTTTCATTTAAGGCATTTTCAAGCTGAGTACCAATGGAAAAAATATTGCCGGTTAATTGTTGACTGCTATGGATCCTGTTGCGCCCATTTTGTTTAGCTTGATAAAGTGTTGTATCAGCAATTCGAAATAGTTCTTCAGGATTATTCCCATCTGTTGGAAAATTGGATACGCCAATACTGACAGTGACAGGAATTTCGTAGTTCTCCAGAATAAAAGATTGATCTGCTATACCCTGGCATATGCGTTTTGCAATTTCACAAGCTGTAGTAATGGATGCATCAGGTAAGATACAAAGAAATTCTTCGCCTCCCCAGCGACCGATACTATCTTTGTCACGAATAAAAAATTGCATTCGTTCTGCAATAAGTTGCAGCAACTGATCTCCGATACTGTGGCCATAGCTATCATTGATGAGTTTGAACCGATCTACGTCCAGCAAAAGAATTGAATAGGTATTGCCGATATTTTTATAATCACTATGCAGATGGTTAATTGATTGCTGCAATGTGTTTCGGTTTGCTAAACGGGTTAAGGTATCGTGACTAAACTGGTATAAGAGAGGCCTGTGATGTTGATTTTGTTTCTGATTAGATTTATGAAACATTAATATTACAGAATTTTCATCAAGAGGTGAAATACTGAAATCAACAACAATATTGTTATTCTTTTTTGTTTTGATGGTGTGTTGGACTATGGGGCCAAAGAAATGACCAGAGTCAATGACGTTATTTATTAATTCAAGATCGGATTCGATTGAAATTTTATTGTTAAGTTGAAATATTTTTTCCAGCTTTTGATTTTTCGCATCATCCTGTAACCAGCCCGTTATTCTGGCAGCCGCTTTATTAAGGAAGATAATTCCCCCCTTTTTATTTATCCCAATAACACCATCACAGTATATGGATAACAAATCTTCTGCGTAGTGATCCATGCATGAATATGTATCGGTATCTAATAAAGGATCTACCGGTAGGATATTATGACTCTGATCACTGGCACGTTGACGGGGATTTGCCACTAGTTAGCCTATATAATTTGTTCTACTATGTTTATAAGAATAACATAAACAGCGCACAATAATTATATACGATTATGCTGAGCACACAAAAATGAATAATAAACCGGAATTAATCAGACGATTATCCTTGCCGTTGTTAATTTTTTACGGTATTGGCACTATTTTAGGTGCTGGAATTTATGTATTGGTTGGAAAGGTTGCCGGAGAAGCGGGTTTTTACACACCTTCTGCTTTTATGTTTGCATCAATATTAGCTGCTTTTTCTGCCTTCTCTTATGCCGAGTTAGCGGCACGCTTTCCTCGCAGTGCCGGTGAAGCAATTTACATTGAGGAAGGCTTTGGAATCAAAAAGCTTTCCATTACGGTTGGGTTACTGATTGTAACTGTGGGAATAGTTTCTGTTGCAACATTGGCACATGGATTTGCCGGATATTTAAAAGTTTTCTTCGATTTACCAGAAGCATTAATTGTGATTTTTCTTGCTCTCTTTGTAGGGGCAGTTTGCGCCTGGGGAATAGGACAATCTGTACTGATTGCATCGGCTATGACGATTGTTGAAATTATTGGTTTATTAATTATTTTGTATGTTGGGCGTGGTGCATATGCCTTAATTCCTGTGAAAGCGCCTGAAATGATACCGGCTTTTGATGCTTCGGTATGGGCAGGTATTTTTATGGGAAGCTTTATTGCCTTTTATGCTTACCTTGGCTTTGAGGACATTGTAAATGTTGCAGAGGAAGCAATAAACCCACGTGTTAACATTCCACTGGCAATTATTATTTCTCTGATAGTGACAACGCTATTTTATATTTTAATTTCTATTGTTGCTGTTATATTGATATCACCACAAGAACTGGCATCAAGTACTGCACCTTTGGCTATGTTATATCAAACAACAACCGGGCAACCTCCGGTTGTTATTACAATTATTAGTTTAATATCAGTAATCAATGGTGCCTTGATTCAGGTAATTATGGCATCTCGTGTGCTTTATGGAATGAGTAGAAAACAATGGTTACCGGATAAAATAGGTAAAATTAATGCGACAACACATACGCCTCTTGTTGCGACAATAATTATTACAGGTTTTGTTTTGTTCTTTGCCTTGACCTTCCCATTATTAAGTTTAGCTAAAATTACCAGTTTTATTACTTTAATTATTTTTATGCTAATTAATTTTTCATTATTAAAATTAAAGTATTCAAAAAGAGAACATGATGGCTTTACGGTGCCTGTATTTGTTCCATTGACAGGTGGTTTAAGTACACTCTTGTTTGTTTCTTATCTGACGATAACATTCATATAAATCATGGAGTTATTTTTTTCTTACATTGGCTTAGGTGTTATCGCAGGGTTTGTCGCCGGGCTTTTAGGTGTTGGCGGTGGCCTGATTATTGTGCCTGTATTAATTTTTATTTTTCAATCGAATAATTTTAGTGCGGAAGTTATTGTTCATATGGCGATAGGGACGTCACTCGCAACAATTATATTTACTTCATTTTCTTCAGTATATGCACATCACTTTAGGCATAAAGCAGTTAATTGGGATATCGTAAAACAACTTACTCCCGGAATTATAGTTGGCGCATTATCAGGTGCCATGATTGCTGATTTTATTTCGGCGAAAATATTACAACAGTTCTTTGGTTTTTTTGAACTGTTTGTTGCTCTGCAAATGGCAATAAATATAAAAGTACATGCAGCTAGAACTTTACCGGGTCGGATAGGTATATTAGCAGCCGGCTCAGGAATAGGTATGATTTCTTCTATCGTGGGTATTGGAGGAGGTACATTAACTGTCCCCTTTCTAACCTGGTGTAATGTAAAAATTCAACATGCAGTAGCCGTATCCAGTGCCTGTGGTTTACCTGTTGCCGTTGCAGGTTGTATTGGTTTTATTATCACGGGCTGGAATGAAACAAGCTTACCGGAATATACGTTTGGTTATATTTATTGGCCGGCGTTTTTATCAATTGTTATTTCAAGCGTGTTGGTTGCACCATTAGGTGCCTGGCTGGCGCATCAATTGTCTGCAGCAAAGTTAAAACGTTTTTTCTCGTTGGCATTATTTATCCTGGGAATTAAAATGCTATTAAATTAATATTTATTCAGAGTTTAATTAATGTGTATCCTAAAGAAATATAATCATTAATGGTTGCGGGACCTTCAGCTGTAACATCAACATAATCCGGAAATTCTTCTTCGCTTACGTTTTTCCAGCCGGCATATGTACCACATACATGGAGCGGGACATGCTCACCCTGTACAAGTTGTTGTGTAATAGAATGCACTTTTTTGTATTTTTTTTATTCGTGGATGTTAATGCAAATTGCTCATTGCCATGGGTAACAATAGCAATATCGAGTTGAGGAAAACGAGTACGTAATTTTTTAATATAAGCCTGAGTTTTGGGTAATGCCCATTCAAGACTATTAGCTGCACCGGTAACAATTTCAAATACGATACCTGTGGGTGCTGTTTTAAGAGAAAGAATTTTTTCGATTTCTTTATCTGCTTCACTCGCGAAGCTGCTATATGAAATAAAAAAATTAATGAATATAAGGGTAATAAGAGCAGTACTTTGTTTTTGCATTCGTGCATGTCCTGTTAATTACCAGACTTATTTTAACCTCCCGTCATAGACATGAAACGTACCAGTTTTCCCGGTTTATCGCTAAACTCATGTTTCTCAGGTTTTAAATCAATGGCCTTTTGTATGTGTTGTTTCAGTTCTTCATCAGTAATACCTGCACGTATTAACTCACGCAGGGGATAACTATCTTCCTGACCTAAACAAAGATATAAAGTTCCATCAACTGAAAGACGAACACGGTTACAGGTATCACAAAAATGTTGTGACATTGGGGTAATAAAACCGATTCTTAATTCAGTACCTTCAACACGGACATAACGGGCTGGGCCGCCGCCATCCATCCTGGTTTCAACTAAAGTATATTTTTTTGCGAGACGATCATGTATTTGATCTAATGGAATGTATTGCAGGCTCGCTTCACGTCCGGTATTCCCCATGGGCATAGTTTCAATAAAGCGCAAAGTGAAGTCATGCTTAATACAAAACTGTACCATATCCTCGACTTCACCATCATTTACGCCGCGCATCACCACCATGTTTATTTTAACGGGTTGAAAGCCCGCTTCTTTTGCTGCCATTAAGCCATCAATGACTTTTTCAAGTTTGCCGCCACCTGTAATTTCTTTAAACAGATCTGCACGCAGAGTATCGAGGCTAACATTTATACGTGAAATACCTGCTCGCTTAAGTGGCACAGCTTGTTTACGTAAACGAGTGGCGTTGCTACTAATTGATAAGTCTTCAATACCGGGTAGTTTAGAAAGGCGAGCAGCGAGTTCAGGAACATTTTTTCGAACCAAAGGTTCTCCACCTGTAATACGAATACGTTTTGTCCCAAGTTCACCGAAGACCCGGATAATACGCTCTATTTCATCAAAAGTTAGCCAATCTTCAGGTTCGCCAAAGTCTTTGAAACCTTCTGGTATGCAGTAGTTACACCTTAAATCGCAGCGATCGGTGACGGACAGACGTAAGTACTCAATGCTACGTCCAAACTGATCTTTTAGTTGTTTTGCCATTTAAAAACCCTGTAGGTTAAGTGGGTTTGAGCTTAAAACCTATATTAGATAATACTGAATTATAACTGATTGATACAGAAATGCGGGAAGTTAAATAGATTAAAATTTTTTATAGGGTGCTTTTTAAAAAAAAAGACTAGTGAAGTTGTAAATTGACTGGATAAACTTAAGTGTATGATTTTATAACCTTTTTTGCATGGTATCCCCCGTATCTGTTGATTTGCCGGGTTAGTGTAATCCAGGTTATACGTGTTCAGCTTGCTATAAACCTTTTACCTCTAAAGATCTTCGCACAAGATCGGCAACAGAGTTTACATCCATTTTATCCATAACATTAGCTCGATGAACTTCTACGGTTTTAATACTTATTTCAAGTTGTTTAGCGATATCTTTATTAAGTTTCCCTGTAATAACCAGTTCCATCACTTCTTTTTCACGTTTGGTTAAAGAGTTTATGTGTTCGAGTGTTTCGTTTTGGGTACTGTTTTTTACGCGATCAGCTTTGTGTTTATTCACTGCATTATGAATGAGGTCAAGTAATTCTTGACCTTTAAATGGTTTTTCAAGAAAATCGAGCACCCCGGCCTTCATTGCCTTAACTGCGGTGGAGACATCACCAAAGCCGCTAATCATGATAACAGGCAGGTCAATATTCTTTCCGGCAAGTTGTTGTTGTAGCTCGAGGCCACTAATTCCGGGTAAACGCAGATCAAGTATTAAACAGCCAAGGCCGACATCAGTATATGCACTTAGGAAGTCATTTGCGCTATCATAGGTTTTTGATTTGTAATTTATAGTTGTGACGAGCTCGCTCAGGTATTTAAGCATGCTTGGATCATCATCAATGATATGTATGGTAACGTTTTGATTCTGCATTTTTATTGTATATTCTTGTATTTTATTAAATATTGGGAAAAATAACGGGCTGCCCTCCCTACCCATTTTCACAAATGCCGTTTAAGTGCTTGTAAATTTTTTTACAAAACTGAAAAACATAGTGGCTAGCTATAATTTGCACCTGAGCAGTAACTATTTGTAAATTAAAATTAATCTCTGGGGGGTGAGACAGTTTTAATTAGTGCAATCATATTTGGTATTTTTTACTTATCATATTATGATCATTATTTATTGATATTAGGGTTTTCCCCTAGATTCTGTGAATTAGCACGCAAGTTGTATAATATATAAGGTGTTATCGGCATTTAAGGATGGGTATTTAATTTAATATGCGTAGTTTTTATATGCAGCAAAACTCAAATAGTTTATTTATGGAAAAAAAATACTCATTTAAAGACAATCTAAAAGTAAAAAATCTTGCATGCTGGCGTAATGAACGGGTTTTATTTAGCAATTTAAACCTGTCGTTATCACCTGAAAACGTGCTTTTTTTACAGGGTGAAAATGGCAGTGGCAAAACCAGTTTCTTAAGGATTCTCTGTGGTTTTCGCTTGCCGGATGAGGGAGAAATAACCTGGGGTAATAAATCAACTTTATCTAATCCTGAGTATTTTCAAAATATATCTTATATCGGGCACAAAAATGGAATAAAAGATGAACTCACGGTTGAAGAAAATTTGAATTTAATGCGTTCTATGGCGACAGCATCAGATATACAAACAGAAAGTGTTTTGAAACAAATAGGACTTTTTAAACAGGCAGATGTATTGAGTCGTCAATTATCAGCTGGACAAAAACGTAAACTTGCACTGGCACGATTGATGATGACGAATAATTCTTTTTGGGTTCTTGATGAACCGTTTACCTCACTGGATAAAGCAAGTGTAGGTTTTTTTGAGTCTCTGATTAAACAACATATTACACGAGGTGGTATGTTAATTTTAACTTCACATCATGATATTGATTTATCCGGTTTATCGGTTAGTCAGCTTAGTCTAACGAGTTAAAAATATGTTTAATGCCTGGTCGCAAATATTTAAACGTGATTTGTTAATTGCATTTCGAAAGCGTTCTGAAATAATCCATCCGCTTATTTTTTTTGTTATGGTTGTTTCATTATTTCCACTTGCTATCGGTGATGATAAAATTCTATTACAAAAAATTGCTCCGGCAATTATTTGGGTTACCGCTTTACTGGCGACAATGTTGTCTTTAGATAATTTGTTTCGTTCTGATTTTGAAGATGGTAGTCTGGAGCAGTTAACATTAGTTAAAACACCGTTGTCATTGTTAGTGACTGCAAAAATAACTGCGCATTGGGTTATTACAGGGCTGCCCTTGATATTAATAACCCCGTTGCTTGCTGTGTTACTTTATGTGCCAACAGAAACTATTTCGATGTTGTTACTGACTTTGTTACTGGGTACTCCGACATTAAGTTTAATTGGTGCCGTGGGCATCGCTTTAACGGTGGGACTAAGACAAGGTGGTGTAATATTATCCTTGTTGATTTTACCCCTGTATATTCCAGTGTTGATATTTGCGACTTTAGCGATGCAGAATTCAGCACAGGGTTTTTCTGCAGAAGCGCAATTGGCGATGTTGTTAGCAATTTTGGTGCTCGCGATTACTTTATCCCCCTTTGCTATTGCAGCCGCATTAAAAGTGAGTTTGAATTGAGTTATGGATATTAAGCTTCTTTATCATAAGTTTTCGTCTCCCCCGTATTTTTACCGTTTATCAGGTTTGTGGCTGCCCTACGTGATGGGCTTGTTTGGTTTACTGTTTGCTGCAGGTTTATACAGTGGATTAATACTGGCCCCGATTGATTATGAGCAGGGTGAAGCTTATCGAATTATTTTTGTCCATGTTCCTGCCGCCTGGATGTCACTCTTCATATATATGGTAATGGCGGTTACGGGGGCGATTGGATTAATCTGGCGAATAAAACTGGCTGAGATTGTATCTATTAGCAGTGCACCAATCGGTGCAAGTTTTACTTTTCTGGCTTTAGTCACGGGTTCTATCTGGGGTAAACCTATGTGGAATACCTGGTGGGTCTGGGATGCGCGATTAACTTCCGAGCTTTTATTGTTATTTTTATATTTTGGTGTGATGGCCTTATATAATGCGATTGAAGACAAACGCACCGCAGCACGTGCCGTTGCTATTCTTGCTTTAGTTGGTGTAGTCAATATTCCGATTATTCATTATTCTGTTGAATGGTGGAATACCCTGCATCAGGGACCCACTGTTACAAAATTTGATAAGCCTTCAATTCATTTTTCGATGTTAATCCCTTTGTTGATAATGGCTGTTGCTTTTAAACTTTATTATATTGGCAGTTTATTTATGCGTGTGAGGACAGAGTTGTTAGCACGTGAGCAAAAAAGTAAATGGGTATCGCAATTACTTGGGGCAGAAAAATAATATGGAAGCATTAGATTTTGGAAAATATAATTTTTACATCTGGGCTTCTTATGGTCTGACATTTCTTGTTTTAATCTGGAATATTGTTATTCCTATGCTGGAAAAAAAGAAATTGATAAAAGACATAAAACGCCGGAATTATTTGAACAATAATGGGTCAAACAACCCAGACTTAGATAACATGAATGAGAAACCACAGTGAAACCAGCACGTAAAAAACGATTATTTTTTATAATATTCCTTGTCTCCGGTATAGCACTGGCTGCAGGTTTTGCAATGTATGCCTTTAATCAAAACCTGATGTTTTATTTTTCACCGACTGATGTGAAACAAGGTAAGGCACCCGTCAATAAAATTTTTAGAATGGGTGGCATGGTAGTTGAAGGTACTTTTAAAAAAGAAGCAAAGAGTTTAAAAGTTCATTTTGATCTTACGGATTATGATAAAACAGTCAGTGTGGAGTATGAAGGTATTTTGCCGGATTTGTTTCGCGAAGGTCAGGGCATCATCAGTCGTGGCAAGCTGAATGAACAAGGTGTTTTTATCGCAGAAGAAGTATTAGCAAAGCATGATGAAAATTATATGCCGCCTGAAGTTGCTGAGTCTTTAAAGAAAACGAAAGAAAAGCTGGATAATAAAGCCAGGAAAAATCAACGGTAGTGCTTATTATCAAGTCACTGAATCTTCAACCTGTAAAAATTAAATTTCAAAAGTAAAAAATTATGATACCTGAACTTGGTCACTTTGCATTAATCATGGCGCTTGTTATGGCGCTTATTCAAGCCAGCTTACCTGTTATGGGGGCGACAAAAGGTATTGATTCATGGATGGCATTAGCTAAACCAGTGGCACGGTTACAGTTATTTTTCATGTTGTCGGCTTTTGCTGCTTTAGTTTATGCCTTTATAGTGCATGATTTCTCAGTGGCTTATGTTGCCAATAACTCGAATACAGCATTACCTTTGGTTTACAGAATTTCAGCAGTTTGGGGAGCGCATGAAGGCTCGCTATTACTATGGGCGTTAGTGTTATCAATATGGACTGGTGCGGTAACTTTCTTCAGTCGTAGTATCCCTAAAGATATGCTGGCACGCGTTATCAGCGTTATGGGTATGGTCAGTGTTGGTTTTTTACTTTTCATGTTGCTAACCTCCAACCCGTTTGATCGTTTAGCCATTGCTCCCGTTCAGGGCCGTGATTTAAATCCATTATTACAGGATTTTGGTTTAGCTATTCATCCACCTATGTTGTACATGGGGTATGTTGGTTTCTCGGTTGCTTTTGCTTTTGCTATTGCCGCAATGCTCGGTGGCAAACTTGATGCGGCCTGGGCACGCTGGTCTCGTCCCTGGACAAATATTGCATGGTTATTTTTAACCCTGGGTATTTCTTTAGGTAGTTGGTGGGCATATTACGAACTTGGTTGGGGTGGCTGGTGGTTCTGGGATCCTGTTGAAAATGCTTCATTTATGCCCTGGTTAGTGGGAACTGCTTTAATGCATTCACTCGCGGTAACCGAAAAGCGCGGAACCTTTAAAGCATGGACTGTGCTGTTAGCTATTTTTGCCTTTTCTTTAAGTTTACTTGGAACATTTTTAGTACGTTCAGGCATATTAACTTCAGTACATGCCTTTGCTACTGATCCGGCGCGTGGTGTCTTTATCCTGATTTTCCTTGTTGTTGTGATTGGTGGTTCATTATTGCTGTATGCATGGCGTGCACCGAGTATTCGTAGTAGCACAACGTTCGAGCTCTTTTCTCGTGAAACCGCACTACTCTTTAATAATGTAATTTTAGTGGTGGTTGCTGCCAGTATTTTATTAGGCACCTTGTACCCGTTGTTACTGGATGCGTTGGGTGTGGGTAAAATTTCAGTTGGGCCACCGTATTTTGAAAGTGTCTTTGTTCCTTTAACCATTCCATTAGCCTTATTGCTGGGTGTTGGTGCGATGATGCGTTGGAAGCAAGATAAACCAGAGCGACTTGTTAAAGCGGTAGGTCTTTTATTTGTCATAAGTATTGTGGTTGGTAGCTCGTTACCGTTACTTTTTTCTCATTATGAATTCGGCGCAGCAATAGGTTTGATGTTGGCAACGTGGATATTACTAACAACCTTACAAGGTATTCGACTACGCGTTGCGAATAAAGGTTATTCATTGCAATCCTTTATGAGTGTCCCGCGTAGCTTTTATGGTATGAGCATTGCGCACATCGGTGTTGCTGTTTTCATTGTCGGTATTACTTTAACTTCCATCTATAGTGAAGAAAAAGATGTACGAATGGTGCCTGGCGAGAGATTTGTATTAGGTGGTTATAGTTTTGAATTTAAAGGTGCAAGTTCAATACCTGGCCCAAATTATAATGCACAAAAAGGGCATCTTACGGTAAGCAAGGATAATCGGGTTGTTGCCACAATGTATCCTGAAAAACGTGTTTACCGGGTACAACGTAGTCCAATGACGGAGGCAGCCATTGATGCGGGTATTACGCGTGACTTATTTATTGCTCTGGGCGAACCGAGGGGAGAAGATGGTGCATGGAGTTTACGACTTTATGTGAAACCCTTTATTCGCTGGATATGGTTAGGCACAATAATAATGGCATTGGGTGGATTGCTTGCAGCAACGGATCGACGTTACCGTTTAGTACGTAAAAGTACGAATGATAACGATACCAGTAATAAAGAGGTAACAGCATGAACCGCGCCTTGTTACCCTTATTAGCTTTTATTATCCTGGTTGTTTTTTTAGGTATTGGCTTAACCAAAGATCCACGTAAGCTGCCTTCGACCTTCATAGGTAAAACAGCACCGGCTTTTACATTGCCTTTATTGCATGAGAAAGATAAAACATTCACACCACAGTCTATGCTTGGAAAGGTTTGGATATTAAATGTCTGGGCTTCATGGTGCGTATCATGTCGTGCCGAACATCATGTTTTAAATGAATTAATTAAATATAATAAAGTGAATTTAATTGGTTTGAATTATAAAGATGCTGTGAGCGATGCACGCCGCTGGTTGGGACGTTATGGTGATCCTTATCAACTAAGTGTGAGTGATGTTGAGGGTTTAATTGGTATTGAATGGGGAGTTTATGGCGTTCCTGAAACCTTTATTATGGATAAAAAAGGCATTGTGCGGTTAAAACATACTGGTCCTGTTTCAAATAAAGATGTTGTGGAAGAAATTATGCCTCTAATTAAACAGTTGGAGAAAGAATAATGAAAAAACTAATAATTATTCTTTCTTTGCTTTTTTTATTAAATCCTTCTGTCTATGCTGCTGTTGAAGTAAAGCAATTTAAAACACCACAACAGGAACAACGTTATAAAAAACTCATTAATGAATTTCGTTGTGTGGTTTGTCAAAACCAGAATATAGCTGATTCAAATGCGGAGTTAGCAAAAGATTTACGTAAACAAGTTTATAAAATGATAAATGAGGGAAAGAGTGATGACGCTATTCTTGATTTTATGGTCACGCGTTATGGTGATTTTGTTTTGTATCGTCCGCTTTTCAACTCTACGACGTTTCTTTTATGGGTAGGCCCTTTTATTATTTTTGTTATCGGCCTGTTTGTGTTGATCAATTTTATTCGTCAGCGTAAAAAAGTGGTTATAACAACTTTAAGTAACAACGATAAAGAAAAGCTAAAGCAGTTACTGGATGAAGATAAGGAACAAACTAAATGATCACGTTTTGGATTTTTGCAATTGCAATGGTTATTATTGCATTGATTTTTCTTTTGCGACCATTAATTATTGAGTTAAATAAAAGTGATATCGATCGAACGGCTCAAAATGTCGCTATTACTAAAGAAAGACTTAATGAGTTAAAGACTGAACTTGAGCAAGGCAGCATTTCACAAATTGAATATGATCAAACCAAAGAAGAACTCGAACAGTCATTATTAAATGATGTTGAAGAATCTTCAGGAAATATAAACTCAGTAAACAATCAGTCTTATAACCGGTTTTCTCGTTATATTTTAATATTCAGCGTACCTGTGTTCGCTATTAGTTTATATGCTTTCCTGGGACAGCCTGATTTAATCGAAGGCGGAAAAACGCAGGCCGCAGCGCCCGCTGGGCATGCATCTTCGAATGGCGCGAGTAATTTAGGCAGCATTGAGCAAATGGTTGAGAAACTGGCGGCGCGTTTAAAAGAGAAACCTGATAATGCTGAAGGCTGGTTTATGCTTGGTCGCTCTTATATGTCAATGAACAGATATAAAGAGGCGGTAGATGCGCTTGCAAAAACCAACCAACTTATACCAAATAATCCGGTTGTTATGCTGCGTTATGCGGATGCCTTAACCATGTTGCGAGGAGGACGAATAAGTGGCGAGCCGTTTGACCTGATAAAACGAGCAGTTGAAATAAAGCCAGATGATCCTACTGGTCTATGGTTGCTGGGTATGGGTTATGAAGAACAAGGCGAACATCAAAAAGCAATTTATTACTGGACTCTTTTACTGCCTTTTTTGAAAGATGACAAACCAATTAATGAAGTGAATAGTTTAATTCGCCAGGCTAAAAGCAAAGCGGGTATAAGCACTGCAGAGAAATCAAACGTTATTGTTAAAGAAAAGAAATTGACAGCTTCTATAAAAGTTATAGTGAGTATTGATAAAAGCAGGCTTAAAGATGTATCTATGGATGATATTGTTTTTATTTTTGCAAAAGCAAAAAATGGCCCACCAATGCCTCTTGCGGCTGTTCGTAAACAAGTTAAAGATTTACCGATAGAAGTTATTCTTGACGATTCAATGGCGATGATGCCGACTATGAAGCTATCGAGTTTCAAACAGGTTGAGATTATTGCGCGTATATCAAAATCAGGAAGTGCAAAAGCGCAAAGTGGCGATTTGCAAAGTGATAGTCATATTGCAAGTGCGGGTCAAAAAGAAACAGTTAAACTCAGAATAAATAAGTATTTGCCCTGATTTCACAGGTTAATAATAAGTTTATTAAGAGTAAACACACTTACTCATACTAGTCTTGATTAGATATTTAATAACCGGAATAACAAAAATCAAATTGAGAATAGAGTAAGCAGGATTTATGTTAAGTTTATTTAACTAATGACTGGATTACTTTTTCGGCAGTTTGTTCGTCAGGATGGCCAACTGCGACAATATTATCGTTAACGATGAGTACCGGAAAAGATTTAATATCAAGTTTTAGTGCAAGCTCCTTTCCTATATGATTAGATAAATCATACATTTCAAATTCAATATTATTTTTCAAACAGGTATCTTTCCATATGACTTCAGTTTCAAAGCTTGAGGAGTAAGGGCCTGCTAATATTAAAATTGCTTTCATCAATTACAAAAAACCTATATCCTTAATGAATACGAATAATAATATTGATTAGTTATTTGCTCATTGATCAAGGTCAAGAAAAATAATAATTTAAGGTGTAAAAATAATAGGGTTATGGAGAATAATAATATTATCTTAGACGAACTTCATCAAATACCTTTGTTTTCAGCATTAGATGAACAGCAGCTCGAGAGCGTTTTAAAATCCAGCCGAAATATATTATTACCTGCGAAACATATTTTATTTGAAAAGGCTTCGCCGGCAACACATTTTTATCTTTTAAAATCAGGACAAATAAAACTTTTCTGCTTGTCTGCGGAAGGTTGTGAGAAAGTAATAGAAATTATTTACCCATCCCAGACTTTTGCTGAGGCAATCATGTTTATGCCTAAACAAATTTATCCTGTAAGTGCTGAAGCTATAAAAGACAGTGAGTTATTCAGTTTCGATATGAAACAATTTCGAGACTTGCTTGATGATTCACAAGATACCTGTTATCGATTGATGGCAAAAATGGGTAAAACCCTTCATGAGAGGCTTAACGATATTAATAGCCTGACTCTTCATAACGCGACTTATCGCTTAGTCGTTTATTTATTAGAGCAGTTGCCTACAGGTGCGATGGAGTTATCTGCTATTCATTTAGGTACGACTAAAATTATTATTGCTTCTCGTTTATCGATCCAACCTGAAACTTTTTCACGTATCCTGCTGCGAATGAGCAAACAGAATCTAATAGAAGTTCATGGCAATGATATTACGTTACTGGATGTTGATGGGCTACGAGCCTTATTATGAATTTTAGTTAAATGCTGGCTTTTTAATACTCAAGAGTACTTAAGATTAACCATAGGATTCTAGATATGGAATTAATTAAATGGAGCGATAAATTTGCTACGGGTATTTCTGGCATCGATAACGAGCATGAAGAATTGATTGCAACGATCAATTCTTTTTATTTAAAACAGACTGAACACTTCGAGAAAGATAAATTAATTAATATCCTGAATAATATTTATGGTTCTATACATGCTCACTTTATGCTTGAAGAACGGTTAATGGAAAAGCATGGTTATGATGAATATGAGGCCCATAAAAATGATCATGCCCGATTACTTGATGATATTCGTGATATTACTATGGATTTTGAACAGACCTCGGAATTTGATGAGCAGCAGCTAAAGATAAAATTAACTGACTGGTTTTTGATTCATTTTAAAACATATGATTCCAGATTACATAAGCTGGAGCAGTTAATGGAAAATCGAAAAGAAGTAAAACATGGTTTTTCTACTATGCTGAATAAATTAAAAAACCTTTTTATTAGTAAGAGGTAATTATGATAGTGATTAGTTTTATAAATTATGAAGCTATATTTAATTTAGTAAATAGTTATATGCTAATAACCTTAAAAGAATAAAGCAGTTAATAATTTGTTTTACTTGATATAAGTCAAGTTTTTACCCATATTAATGTCTATATTATGTACGATAATAATCAATGTAGCTTTATGAATATAAGTTACTGACTAATAGGCAAATTTTTTATATGTTCCAGATAATTTGCAAATAAGTTTTGTACACATATGTACACATACACTAAAAATAATCTACTAAAGTAAAAGGAAGCTAATATTATGACAGATCAAAATAATGATAATGATGAGGAAGAACGTATCCCAGGGATGCAATCTCTTCTGGATAATCCATTTCTTTTACTTTTTATCGGAGTTGTGATGCCTGCCGTTTTTTATATTGTGTGGGGAATAATGGAAATCGTTAATATTCCGGTTGCATCATAAAAAAAAACAATTCCATAATTCAATTATTTATAGGGAGACTAGCTTATGACTTCATTTATGCCGCCTGCAGATCGTATTTGGTGGAAAGTACCCGTTGGCCGCCAGGAACTTGTCTGGATCGCGATAGCCTTAATCTGGTGCATAATTATGTTCCTGATGATGCCGATATGGCATGTGTACGGTAAACAAAACCTTTCTACAGAAGCTTATCAAACAACACCGGCCAAGTATGGCGCTAAAGTCGAAGAAATGGTCAGTAAATACCAGGTTGGTCAAGAAGCGGGTGTCCCGGTTGTTGCACCACCAGTAGGTAGTGATATCTACATGCTCGGTCGATTATGGCAGTGGTATCCAGTGTTGAAGCTGAAAAAAAATCAAGAATATCGATTACATCTTTCATCTATGGATTGGCAACATGGCTTTTCCTTACAGCCTGATAACATCAATTTACAAGTCGTTCCGGGATATGACATGGTGCTGAAAATTACACCGGATAAGTCAGGTGAATACAGTGTAATTTGTAACGAATATTGCGGTATTGGTCACCACACGATGGTGGGCAAGATCTATGTGGAGGATAATTAGTCATGGCTGAATTTCGCGTTTGCCCGGATTCCGGGTTCTATTTTCATAAGTCAGCAGAAAGCCTGATGAAAGTTAATGCCGTTGTTGGGGTGGTGGCATTATTAGTGGCAGGTTTGTTGGCTATTGGTGTTGTATTGACACGTTGGCAAGAAGTTCATTTGTTACCTGCTGACATGTTTTACATGGTGCTAACAGGTCATGGCATTAATGCCTTGCTCTTTTGGTGTATTTTCTTTGAAATGGCTATTTTACATTTTGCCTCGTCGACGCTATTAAGATGTCGATTAGCAACACCGCGATGGGGTTGGGCCGGGTTCTTCCTGATGTTGATCGGCGCTATTATGAATAATGTTGCTGTATTTAGCGGTAAATCCAGCGTTATGATGACCTCTTATGTACCCATGCAGGCTGAGCCACATTTTTATCTTGGTCTCATTCTATTTGCGGTAGGTGCATTGATTCAGGTGTTTGTCTTTTTTGGAACACTGGTGATCGCGCAACAAGAAAAGACCTATGAAGGCTCTGTTCCATTGGTAACCTTTGGTGCGATAACGGCGGCAATTATTGCAGTTTTCACTATTGCTTCCGGTGCCATCATACTGATTCCAACATTTCTTTGGTCAGTGGGTTATGTCAGTCATATTGATGCAGAAATGTATCGTGTAATTTGGTGGGCAATGGGCCACTCATCACAGCAAATTAATGTTGCTGCTCACGTGGCTGTTTGGTATCTGATTGCGGGTATTCTGTTTGGTGCAAGACCAATGTCTGAAAAGGTTAGTCGTTTTGCATTCTTGCTCTATATTTTCTTTTTACAACTGGCATCTGCTCATCATATTTTAGTTGATCCGGGTATGAGTTCTGAATGGAAAATATTTAATACCAGTTATGCAATGTATCTCGCGGTACTTGCAAGTATGATCCATGGTTTAACTGTTCCAGGTTCTATTGAAGTTGCACAACGTGCAAAAGGTTATACTAAGGGCTTATTTGAATGGTTGCGTAAAGCGCCGTGGGGCAATCCAGTCTTTTCTGCCATGTTTATTTCTCTGGTAACGTTTGGTTTCATCGGCGGTATTACTGGTGTGGTCATGGGTACAGAACAAATCAATTTGATTATCCATAATACAATTTATGTACCGGCGCATTTCCATGCAACGGTGGTGACGGGAACAACCTTAACCTTTATGGCATTAACCTATCTATTGATTCCGGTGTTATTCCGTAAGAAAATGATCTTTCCCTGGATGGCCAAGTTACAACCGTATGTCTTTGGTGGCGGTATGACGATCCTCATTCTCTTTATGTTAGGTGCTGGTACCATGGGTGTTGCACGTCGACATTGGGATATGGATTTTGCAGGTGCTGCTATGGCATTTGAATATCCTGCAATTGCTTACACCTTAATGGCGGTTGGCGCAATAGGTGGCCTGCTTGCGATTGTTGGCGGTGGTATGTACTTGTTAGTTACGGTAGGTTCATTACTCTTTGGTAAACCACTGGAACCTTCTGCAGGTATACTGGAAAGCTTTGCGGGCAAGCCATTACAAGCTTCAGCTTATGATATAGAAAAGCCTGAGAAGTTAATGATGGCACCTAAACTGAAGGAAGAACCTCATGGTGGAGGATTCGAAGCACCGGGTACCTTTGCCCTGGCAATGTTATTGCTGGTCACCTTCGTGGTGTACTATTTCATTAACTGGAAGTACCTGGCTTCAGTATGGCCATTAGGTTAGATATTATCTAACAAAGAATGGGCGGGATTTTCCCGCCCTTTTTTTTGCAATAATGTAATATACTTTTCATATTATGAAAGAGTTCTATTTTTAAGAACATATTATTAAACCAGAAGAAAGAAACTATTCTCAATGCGTCAGTTACTTATACTTATTGCTCTTGGTTATGGCCTGCTTTTCTCAGCCAAGCTAATAGCCGATTCTCCGTTAAAATTAGAAGCAAAATCAAAGGGGTCAATCCAGAAGTTTCAGAATAAAAAAGCACTGCAAGACAGTCAGGCCGCAATAGGGAATCAGTTATCGAATTTTCGGTTAACCGATGCTTTTGGCCGAGGACTTAAATTGCATGACCTTCTTGGCAAGCCATTGGTTCTAAGCCTTATTTACACCAGCTGTTATCAAACTTGTCCCGTTACAACGCGTCATTTATCTTCTGTGATCGAAAAGGCACGGAAAACATTAGGACATGATAAGTTTTCTGTTGCGGTTTTAGGTTTTGATAGCCAGGCAGATAGCCCGCAGGCAATGAAATACTTTGCAAAAAAACAAGGCATAGAAAATGCGAATTGGCATCTATTGAGTGCTGATGCCAAGACGATTAAGGCTTTAACCAAAGAACTGGGTTTTCTTTTCTTTAGTTCACCCAGTGGTTTTGACCACATGGTACAAGCAACCGTTATCGATGCAAAAGGGATAATATATCGACAAGTTTATGGCGAGGTATTTAATACACCCTTGTTAGTTGAGCCTTTAAAAGAATTGATATTAGGGCAGCCACAACCTAACCAGACTTTGCTTGCAGACTTAATTAATAAAGTACGCTTCTTTTGTACAAATTACGATCCCGCCAGTGACTCATATCATTTTGATTACTCGTTATTTATTGGAATGCTTATTGGTGTAATCATTATTATTCTCATATTTGTTTTTTTGATTCGGGAATATCGTCGTGGCAAGTGTCTGCATCGAGCTTGATATTGATCAAGTTAATATCAGGAGTTGCTGTTATACTATTTCAAGTATTTTTAAACCTGCCGTATAAATCCTGTTGGAAATAACCATTGAGTTTTATTAACCCTATCAAGCATGCTTATCTGGCTATGGAGGCCTGGTTTAATATTGCCTTCGGATCTGAGTGTAATCCATTATACAATTTGGGACGACTGAGCTTTTTCTTTTTTTGGATCGTTCTCATCAGTGGCTTGTATTTATTTATTTATTTTGACACCAGTCTTTCAGGCGCTTATGACTCTGTAGAGTATCTGACGTATGAGCAGTGGTATGTCGGTGGTGTCATGCGCAGTTTGCATCGTTATGCTTCAGATGCCGCTGTAGTTACAATGCTGTTACATCTGTTTCGTGAGTTTGCACTGGGTCGATACACTGGCTTCCGCTGGTTTTCCTGGGTTACCGGTGTACCAACAATGTGGTTTGTTATCACCCTGGGTATTACCGGGTACTGGCTGGTATGGGATGAGCTGGCTTTGTACGTGGCCATGCTTTCTTCTCAATTGATCGATGGACTGCCCTTTATCCCGGGTTCTATGTCACGTAATTTTGTTGGCGATCAAGTATCGGACAGGTTCTTTACCTTGATGGCATTTTTACACTTCCTTGGTCAGCCACTATTTTTGATTTTTGCTCTCTGGTTTCATGTTAAACGCTTGTCATTTGTTCAGGTTAATGCACCTAAAGGCCTGGCTATCGGTAGTTTTATTGCGTTGCTCGCCTTGTCTTTAGCAGAGCCAGCTGTCAGTCATAAAGCTGCAGATGCGGGACAAGTGACTGCAGTTCTGAATCTCGATTGGTTTTACCTTAATGCATATCCGTTAATGGATTACTTTACCGCGGGTCAAACCTGGGTCATTACCATCGGTATTACTTTATTATTAATGTTGATGCCCTGGTTGCCGCCGAAGAAAACAGGACCTGCGGCCGAAGTCCATCTCGATCATTGTAATGGTTGTGAACAATGTGCTGAAGACTGTCCGTATGATGCAATAAGTGTTCAGGCTCGTACTGATGGGGCTAAATTTGAAAATGAAGTGAAGGTTAATCCGGATCTTTGTGCTGCCTGCGGTATTTGTGTTGGTTCTTGTCCTTCTTCGAATCCGTACCGACAAAAAAATGAGTTACTGATCACGGGCATTGATATGCCACAAATGCCGATTAATGAAATTCGTGATCATATGGATGAGGCAATAAAAAAACTTAAGGGTGAGAGTAAAATTATTATTCTCGGTTGTGAAAATGCCCTGGATTTTTCTACTCTTGAAGCTGGCAACGTACAAGTTGTTAGCCTTTTTTGTATTGGCATGATGCCCGCTACGCTGGTGGAATATGCATTAAGTAACGGTGCGGATGGTGTTCTTGTTACTGGTTGCCGGACCGGTGATTGTTTTTATCGTTATGGTAATGTCTGGATGGATAAACGCTTTGAAGGGGATCGCCAACCGATTCTTCGCCGGCGTGCTGATCGTTCGCGTATAAAAGTATCCCGTGCAGCAGTCACAGATAGCAAGCGTCTGCATCAGGAGCTTGCTGAATTTCAAGATCATATTAAAACAATCAACAAAGATGTGAGTGCTGGTCCGCCTGGAGCAGCTAATGAATAAAGTACTGCGTTATGCATTACAGGCATTTAACTACATTCTTTTTATGGTTGTGGTTTGGTATTTTTCTATTAAGCCGCCATACCACCAGCTGCAAGAAGATCAGGCTGTTATTACGCTATCATTCACACATGCGACAAAAATACGTGAAGCCTGCAAGAAATTATCACAGCAAGAGTTAATGAAACTGGCACCAAATATGCGTTTACCTATGTCTTGTCCGCGTGAACGTTCTCCACTTAATATTGAATTATACTTAGATGAAACACTTTTAGCTAAAGATGTCCTGGTACCTTTAGGTTTTCATAAAGATCAAGGCGTTAGTTTATTCAAAAGTATTAAGGTGAAAGCTGGTGAACATGTATTACGTGTTTGGATGAATGATGATGTGAATGTTGATGGCCCGACATATGAATATAAAAATAATATCAATTTAAAACCTGAACAACGGTTATTACTGGATTTCGACTCGGGTAAAAAAGAGTTCTTTCTTAAGTGATTTTAGTTGGGCGATTATTTAAAAGGTAAAAATAGAATGGATAGTTCTAGTAGTAATAATAAGCTGGTTGATAACTTTGTGTTGGATATGCCTGGTGTCGGGGCGCGTCATTTAACTATAGGTTGGTTATTACTTTCTTATGGCGCACTGGTTATTGGTGGGCTCTTTACTATTCTTATTGTTCTTTCTCGTACGCCCTATTTTCAAGAGATTATTCCCTTTGTAGATTTTTTTCATACGGCCCTGGTGGTGCATGTTGATCTAACGGTGTTAGTCTGGTTCCTGGGTTTTGCAGGTGTATTGTGGAGTTTAAATAGCAGTATACGATGTTTGAAATGTGGTTGGCTCGCTCTTACTTTAAGTGTGTTGGGCACTTTGGTTATTACTGCTGCACCGTTTATTGGTGATGGTAAACCATTAATGAATAATTATATTCCTGTATTACAACATCCTGTTTTTTTAGTTGGCCTGGGTCTATTTGGTTCAGGTTTTACATTGTTGCTATTAAACGGTTTATTTTTTTCCAATGCAGTTAAATCCAAAATGAGTGGCGATGGTGCACTTCGCTTTGGTTTATATACCGGATTAATTGCAGGATTGTTTTCAATTTTTGTATTGGTTCTTTCTTATATTGATATGCCTGCCTTTGCAGAAGGTGCTTATTATTATGAACTCTTGTTTTGGGATGCGGGACATACCTTGCAGTTCATGCATATAGCATTAATGCTGGTTAGTTGGTTATGGCTATCAACCGTTGCCGGTGTTTCTTTAAAGTTATCTCCTCGTGTTGCAGTGTTTGTATTTATGATTGGTTTAATTCCCATCATAATGACACCCTTTGTATATATGATGTTTGATCTGGGCGCGACCATGCATAAACACGCCATATCATTGGTCATGCGATATGGTGGCGGTTTAGCGGCTTTCCCTATAGGCTTGATTGTTGTTGTGGGTTTATTAACCAGCAAACGAAAAGATCTTAAAATTGGCCCTGAATTTAACGCGCTTGTTTTTTCAATAATCTTATTTGCTGTTGGTGGCGTTATTGGTTTCATAATTAATGGCAGCAATGTGACTGTGCCTGCACATTATCATGGCTCGATTGTTGCTGTGACATTGGCATACATGGGTATATCATTTCATATCTTACCGCGCCTTGGCTTTAAACCAATTACCAGTAAAGTAGCAACGTGGCAGCCGGTTATTTATGGTTGTGGTCAGCTATTACATATAACCGGTTTAGTTTGGTCTGGTGGTTATGGTGTACAGCGTAAAACAGCCGGACTTGATCAAGGCTTAGATGGTGTGGAACGCGTTATCAGCATGGGCGTAATGGGTTTAGGCGGAGGCATCGCCGTTATTGGCGGAATACTATTTTTGGTTATTGTTTTTAAATCAATGTGGCCACAAAAATAAATCAGCTAATACAGAATTTATATTAGCATTAGCTGATAATAAATTTATTTGTTTGTTTCATTTATCTTTGGCTGTACTTGAGTTGAGTCAGAATTCTTATCATTTTGTTTAATTTGAGTATTTGTTGTTTGCGGGGCAGTTTGCAACGGTCCAAATATTGCTCGAATAACATTGAACGACAGTATCGCCAGAATGGTTATGATAACAAAGAAAATTACAGATCGATTGGGTAATCGTTTTCCCATTTTAATTTCGATGCTGTTTAATATGAAGTCAGAAACAAGATAAAGTATGATTGCCGCAATGGTGTAATAGATAAATTCCATATAAAAATCCTTATTAGTAAAATACTGGCATATAGTTTAGTTAGTATAAATATGAAAAGACATCACGTAGATAGCGACACCACTGACAGAAACATAAAGCCATATAGGTAGAGTCCAGCGAGCTATTTTTTTGTGTGTACTAAATTTATTACGTATCGCTAATCCTGCAGTAATGAGAACCAGCGGAAATACGACTGCAGCCAGAATGACATGTGAGGCTAACAGTGAAAAATAAAGATAGCGTATGTCGCCTTGTCCGGCAAATGGAATGTAGCCCACTTTGGCATGATAATAGAGATAAAAAACCATGAATATGGTTGATACTGCCAGCGCTGCAATCATGCAAGCCTTATGAATGCCCTTATTTTGATTTCGGATGTTAATAAAACCAATGCTGACTAGCGTGGCAGATAGCGTATTAAGTATAGCCAGTATATGTGGAATGTAAGAAATATTATCCAAACTATAATCTGTCCCTAAGTTATTATATGTTGCGATAACAGTATATTACAGCGTCCGTATGACAAGTGCTAATAATATGTTTAAGCCTTTGCATATATAATGATATTAATACATGTTATGAATTTTCAGGTACTGTGAAGTAATCGTTTCCACATCGTGTGGTGGAGAAAATGAAGCAATGATTCGCATTTTTGGGTCGACCAAAAAAATGGAACTGGTATGGCTCATTAAATAATCATCCGTATTATCAGAAGCTTCTTTGAAATAGGCTGCAGAAAATTGTCGGGTGAAATTATTCAGCTTGTCAGTATGCCCGGTTATTGCGATAAACTCCTTATTAAAATATGTTATGTATTTTTTCAGATCTTCCGGTTTATCTCGTTCTGGATCGATGGACACAAAAATAACTTGTATATTAGAGGCAGTTTTATGGTTTTTCTTTAACAGTTTGTTTATTTTTTTTAATGTTAATAAGGTGGTTGGGCATATATCTGGACAATGGGTGTAACCAAAGAATATAAAACTCCAGTTACCTTTTAAATTCTTGTTTGTAAAAACCTGTTCATTATTATCTATGAGTGTAAAGGGTTGCAGTGGAATTGCATCTGGCCGTAATACAGCAATGAGATCTTCAGGTATTATTTTTTTAGTGGCAGGCAGGAGCACGAAAACCATTACTAGAAGAAATATAAATGAAGCAAAAAGAAAGATTGTTCCTTTAGGGAATTCTATTTTCGATATCATTATTTGTTAACCCGATTTATTTTTTTAAGCTTCGCCATTCTTTGGAAAACCACCAGCCAAAAGTTATAACCATAATGATGTTTATAATGATTCCAAGTATAAAAAAAGCCGATAAATCTCTGGAGTCATTTACTAATATATTTTTCTGGGTATGAATTCTTGTCGTTACTGATGTACTTTTATTTGCATTCGGTGTTTTATGTTTATTAATTATGTTGTTCGATAAGGGGTTGCTTTGCACAACATTTATTGAATCAGCATATACTAAAGCTGGTGAGGCAAGCGTCGCTAGTGTCAGCCATATAAATACAAGATGTTTTCTATTTATTTTCATATGAGTCAGGATAACATTTTGTTATAGGTTAGTTTGCAATTAGATTGCATTGCTTGTGCATAACAGAATTTAGGTGTTATTCTAGCATGTTTTTGTCATTTTAAGAGGTTGTATCCATGAGAAAAAATATTTTTATAACGTTAACTTTTCTTTTGTTTTCAGGTGTTTTTGTCTCCGGTGTAAGTTCTGCGGAAGAATCGTCACTTAATGCGCTGAAAATCTATTCAGGTTTTTATTCCCGCGAAGGGAATGATGGCAAGATGGCTCAAACAACAGGTAATAATACTTACATTAAGTTTTATCCCGAAAAGAGAATAATCAGGTTATATATTCCATACCCGTATTCAAAATCGCTAAAGCCTGCTGCTATTAATGCTGCTTTTAACGATGTAGTAAAAAAGACTGATAGAAGTGCATATATAAGGGGAAAATTTGGTGGTATGGAAGAACTGGTTGTAGCGCATCTTGATGTTTTTCATTGGGTAGATGAGCAGGTTATGTATGATTGTAGTAAACCAAAGCCTTGCAGAATTATATTTGGTGATAAGTCCATGACCGTTATTAAACCTGGAATTGTTTTGGAGCATAAAATACAGTACGAATTACTGGGTGACTAATTGTTAATAGTTGTTAAAGTACAGGGGTTGAATCAGTTAAATAGTATAATTTTATTAAAGAAATGCTATTCTTTATTGACTTAAATCAATGTTATGTGTCGAGTTATATTTGATGCTGAATAAATTGGTGGACTAATTTAGCGTGATATATTGAAAACCCATTCCCAATTTTATTGCCAAATTTTTATCCTTGTTGCACTGATGCTTTCGAGTGGTTATGCCGCTGCATCAGGAATTCAGGAACATTTTCCTTTAGTTAAAAGTTTTTTTCCAACAGCAGATCGTGTTAGTGAGCTGGAAGGTGAGCCACTATCGGCGGCTGTTTATCAAAACAACTCTATTCTGGGTTACGTTTTTTATACCGATGATGTGATAAAAATTCCTGCCTATTCTGGTAAACCTATTCGTACACTTGTCGGCTTTGATATAAATGGAAAAATTGTTGGTTTAAAAATAGTACATCATGAAGAACCCATTCTTGTGGTTGGTATATCGGATCAAGATTTACAATTGTTTATAGATCAGTATTTAGGTAAATATGTTAGTGATAAAATAAAGATTGGTGGCCGTGATCGAGATGGTTATAAATCAATTGATGCTATTAGTGGTGCAACCATAACAGTAATGGTTCTTAATGCCACAATTAATCAGTCAATGCGTAAAGTGGCTGAAGTGCGGGGCATTTTAAGTCTGGATGGTGCTGTACTAGAAAAGATCAAAGTCTTCGATGCAGAACCCATCTGGATTTCTGTTTGGCGTGGTAAAGTATTTCAAATTTCAATTCTCGTTTTTGGTCTTACCGTATTATCGCTGATTTTAATTATGCAGGACTGGTTAGCCAAACATTCAACTTTCTTAACGTATCTAAGAACAGGTTATCTTATTTATACTGTGGTTTTTATCGGCTGGTATTCACTGGCTCAACTTTCTATAGTTAATGTCTTTACCTTTATTGGTTCCTTCGCACATGTATTTAGCTGGGACAACTATCTTATTGATCCTATGATGTTTCTTTTATGGGGTTTTGTTGCGGTAACGATTTTATTATGGGGGCGGGGCGTTTACTGTGGCTGGCTTTGCCCTTTTGGCGCAATGCAGGAATTGATTTTTCGAATTACTGAGCGCTTCAAGTGCCCGACATTTGAATTTCCTGAAGTTGTTCATGAACGTTTGTGGGCGATTAAATATATTATTATGTTAGGTTTATTTGCCCTTTCACTGCAGTCGCTGGTCCTGGCAGAAAAATTTGCTGAAGTTGAACCTTTTAAAACAGCCATCACATTACACTTTATGCGTGAATGGAGTTATGTGTTGTATGCGGCAGGATTATTAGTGATATCTGCTTTTAATCGTAAATTCTATTGCCGTTATATTTGTCCTCTTGGTGCTGCTCTGACTTTTCCATCCAAGTTTCGTATCTTTGAATGGTTACGCCGTTATAAGGAATGTGGTCGACCTTGTCAGATCTGTAGAAATGAATGTGAAGTTCGAGCTGTTCGTTCAACAGGTGAAATCAATGCCAATGAATGTCACTACTGTCTGGACTGTCAAGTGACTTACTGGAATGCATATAAGTGTCCACCACTAGCGGAAAAACGTAAAAAAAGAGAACGTGCAAGAAAGAATATTAGTAAAACTGCATGCTGAACATCGCTTTCGTCTACTTGACGAAGTTCTATTCTTGACCTATATCAATGTGACATTACGCTATAAAGTCTAATTTCTGTACAAGAAGAATACTGTTTTTTTTAACTAACCACTCTACGAGGACGTTGTTATGAATTATTCAAAACTATCCGTCGCAAGTGTGATGCTAGCCGGAGTTCTCGCTAGTTCACATTTATTTGCAGCAAGCGGCGAACATCCGAATACACCCGAAGAAGAAATGCGTTATAAAGGTGCTCCAATTTCCGGGGATCCTAGTGCATCAAAAGAACTGAGGTCGGCAAAAGGACCAAAGATAACAACGGCTGAATTTGCTCGTGCCAAAACAATTTTTTTCCAGCGCTGTGCAGGTTGTCATGGTGTATTACGTAAGGGTGCGACAGGTAAACCTTTAACGCCAGATATTACTTTGCCAAAAGGTACGGCTTATTTGAAAGCCTTTATTGGCTTTGGCTCTCCAGGTGGTATGCCTAATTTTGGTTCTTCAGGTCAACTGTCTGAAAAAGAAGTAGATTTAATGGCGCGTTACTTACAACACGAACCACCCGTGCCACCTGAATTTGGTATGAAAGAAATCAAGGCAAGCTGGAAAGTGATTATTCCAGTTAATAAACGTCCTAAAAAACAAATGAACAAATATAATCTGAATAATGTTTTCTCAGTGACTTTACGTGATACCGGGGAAGTTGCTCTGATAGATGGTGATAGCAAGAAAATTATCACTATTATTACCACAGGTTATGCAGTACATATTTCACGCATGTCTACATCAGGTCGATACCTGTATGTTATTGGTCGTGATGCCAAAGTTAACCTGATTGATTTGTGGATGAAGACGCCTGACAACGTTGCTGAAATCAAAGTGGGTATGGAAGCGCGTTCAGTGGAAACATCCAAGTACAAAGGTTATGAAGATAAATACGCGGTTGCAGGTGCTTACTGGCCACCACAATACACCATCATGAAGGGTGATACTCTGGAACCACTCAAAATTGTGGGTACTCGTGGCATGACAGTGGCTCCACAGGAATATCATCCAGAACCTCGTGTTGCAGCTATCATTGGATCGCACCAAAAACCGGAATTCATTATCAATGTTAAGGAAACCGGAAAGGTTCTGATGGTGGACTATTCAGATCTGGATAATCTTAAGGTAACGACTGTTGATACTGCACGTTATCTGCATGATGGTGGCTGGGATTCGACACATCGTTATTTTATGTCTGCAGCTAACAAGTCTAACAAGATTGCGGTAATAGATTCAAAAACCTCCAAGTTAGCGGCATTGGTTGATGTAGGCAAGATTCCTCATCCAGGTCGTGGTGCTAACTTCAATGATCCAAAATACGGTCCTGTCTGGGCTACCAGCCATTTAGGTGATGATACGATTTCTGTTATTGGTACCGATCCTAAACGTCATAAAAAATATGCATGGAAAGTGGTTCGTACCTTAAAAGGCCAGGGTGGTGGTTCATTATTTATTAAAACCCATCCTAAGTCTCATCACTTATATGTGGATACACCTTTGAATCCAGATACTAAAGCAAGTCAAACGGTTGCAGTATTTGATTTGAAAAATCTTAAAAAACCTTACAAAGTTTTACCAATTGCTGAATGGGCAAAACTGGGTAAAGGACCAAAACGTGTCGTACAGCCAGAGTTCAATAAAAAGGGTAACGAAGTCTGGTTCTCTGTATGGAGTGGTGTGAAACAAGAATCAGCAATCGTTGTTGTTGATGATAAAACGTTGAAATTGAAAAAAGTTATCAAGGACAAACGTTTAAAAACACCAACGGGTAAATTTAATGTCTATAACACTATGCATGATATTTACTAAGCACATGTAACTTGATTAGCGGGGATTCTTCCCCGCTTAATCTCAAGTTTGTTATTCAACTCGTTTATGTCCGTTTATATTCATTTAAATATAAGAGAAGTAATGCGATGAATGAATCAGCAAAAGTATATTTAGTAGGAACAGGTCCCGGTGATCCGGATTTATTAACAGTAAAAGCTTTGCGTCTTTTGCAGAATGCCGATGTGATCATATATGATCGATTAGTATCAAAAGGTATTCTGGAACAGATTCCGGCAGGAGTAAGCCAGATTTATGTTGGCAAAAAATCAGGCAACCATAGCTTGCCACAAGATGAAATTAATCAATTACTGTTAAAGCTTGCTAAAACAGAACGTACCATTGTTCGATTAAAAGGTGGTGATCCCTTTATCTTTGGTCGAGGTAGTGAGGAAGCCTTATTATTAGCCCGCAATGGAATTAAATTTGAAATTGTACCGGGTATAACTGCTGCATCTGCATGCACAACCTATGCGGGCATCCCTTTAACACACCGGGGTCTTTCACAGGGTGTACAAATAGTTACGGGACATAGCCAGGCTGATCAACCTCTTGAGTTAGACTGGAATTCTCTCGCAGATGCCAAAAAAACAATCGTTATTTATATGGGGCTGGCCAATATTAAATTAATAAGTGACAAACTTATTAATGCTGGTCTGGATAAAAACACACCCGCCGCTGCCATTCAAAATGGTACAACCGGGAAACAGAATCGTATCCTGACAACGCTCTTCAAGTTGGCTGATGATACCTCCATGTTACAAGCACCTGTTATTTTTGTTATTGGAAAAGTTGTATCTCTGGCTGAACAGTTAGACTGGTTTGAGGTAGAAAAGGCAATCGAAGGCGACTTTACTGATATAGGGAAATCACTACATGGTTAAACAGAATGTTTGTTAAATTAAAAACTATTTTTTTATTAATAACTTTTTGTTCTTTATTTTATAGTTCTGTAAATGCACAAGCTGAAATTATATCGAAACAGCGTAGTGCAGAATTATATAACCTGCTCATTCAGGATTGCGGCTCATGTCATGGTATGACATTGAAAGGTGGCCTGGGCCCCGCATTGACTCCGGATGCACTGAAAAACAAGCCACGTGAAATGATCGAAGTGACTATTTCGAATGGTCGACCAGGAACTCCGATGCCTCCATGGAATAATATATTAACCAGGCAGGAAATCAGCTGGTTGGTTAATACGTTGTATGCAGGTATTAAACAATGAATAAAATTAAAATATTCATTTTATTGTTATTGCTGGAAATGTTATTGAGCGGTTGTACCAGTTTACGTGGTACTGGTGATCTGGGTGTGGTGATCGAACGGGCAACGGGTAGTGTACAAATTGTTGACACAACAAAACGTATATCTCTTACACAAATTAATGGCTTAGGTGATTTGTCGCATGCTTCAATTGTGTACTCGCGTGATGCGCGTTATGCCTATGTGTTTGGTCGTGATGGTGGTTTGAGTAAAATTGATATTCTTAAAGGTGAAATTACTAAACGTATAATTCAATCCGGTAATAGTATTGGCGGTGCTATTTCACAAGATGGAAAATTAGTCTCGGTTTCTAATTATACGCCTGGTGGAGTGAAAGTTTTTGATGCGGATACGCTTGAACTGGTTGAAAATATTCCTGCAACCTACGGTAAAGATAATAAACTATCTAAAGTGGTTGGACTGGTGGATGCACCTGGACAACGTTTTGTCTTCTCTCTTTATGATGCAGGTGAAATCTGGATAGCTGATTTTAGTGCTCTTGATATTAGTACGGGCAAAGCAAAAATTACACGTTTTAAAAATATAGGCAAGCAACCCTATGATGGTTTGATTACGCCAGATGGTCGTTATTATATTGCAGGACTGTTCGGTGAAGATGGCCTTGCGCTACTGGATTTATGGCATCCTGAAAATGGTGTGAAACGTATACTCGCTGATTATGGTCGTGGTGGTAAAAAAATGCCGGTCTATAAAATGCCGCATTTAGAAGGCTGGGCGATGACCGAAGATTATGCTTTTTTCCCTGCGGTTGGACGCAATGAAGTGTTGGTTATGGATCGTCGCAGCTGGAAGCAGGTTAAAAAAATTCCTGTACATGGCCAGCCTGTTTTTGTTATGGCCCGACCGGATGGCCGACAGGTTTGGGTGAATTATGCTTATCCACGAAATGATACAGTGCAGGTTATTGATACCGAGAAATTAAAGGTTGTAAAAACATTAAAACCAGGTAAAGCCGTATTACACATGGAATTTACACCAAGAGGTGAACATGTCTGGGTTTCAGCACGTGATGCTGGAAAAGTAACCGTATATAAAACGGATACATTCAAGGTATTAACAACATTACCCATGGGGAAACCTAGCGGTATCTTTTTTACTAACCGTGCTCATCGCATAGGCTTATAACTCAGTAGGAGTCATTGCATGCAACTGAATACTGAAAATAAAATAAATAAGCAGCGATTAAATCATCTTGAAAAACATTTATTAAATGATTTTCAACATGGTTTTCCATTAGTTTCCCGACCCTATCAGGAAATTGCGGAAAAAATGGGAGTGAGTGAAAATGATGTTATTAAAACATTAGCTCAACTTAAGCAACAAGGATATATTAGTCGTGTTGGAGCCGTTTTTCGCGCAAACAGCATTGGTGCAAGTACCCTGGCAGCATTATCTGTAGCTGAAGAGGAAATAGAATCTATTGCTGAAATTATTAATGGCTACAGTGAAGTTAATCATAATTATAAACGTGAACATCACTATAACTTGTGGTTTGTTTTAACAGCGAGCGATGAGCATGAATTAAATACAGTATTAGATAGTATAGAGCAGCGGACCGGTTATTCCGTTATGTATTTGCCCATGATCGAGGATTTTCATATTGATCTTGGTTTTGATTTAGATTTTGATTCAGGAAAGGTAAGCTGATGGATATGAAAGTGAAATACCGTCAGCCGTTACTGCCAGTGCAAACAGAAATTAATGAGCAAGATGAAGCCTTAATTGCTTTAATACAAAATGGCCTTCCACTGAGTCCGACTCCTTATGCTGATCTCGGTGAAAAAACCGGCATGTCAGAAGACAAAGTAATCAGTCGTTTGAAATATCTAAACGAGTCTGGAATAATTAAACGCTTTGGTGTGGTTGTGCGTCATCATGAACTTGGATATCGGGCGAATGCCATGACTGTCTGGGATATAGCGGATGATAAAATCAGTGAGTTGGGTGCTTGTATGGGAGAGTTTGATTTTGTGACATTGTGTTATCGTCGCCCACGCAGATTACCGGAATGGCCATATAATTTATTTACAATGATACACGGCAAAAACCGTCAGCATGTCTTGTCTAATATTGAACTGCTTGTAAATAAATGCGGCCTGGATGCCGTTAATCATGATGTATTATTTAGTACGCGTCGATTCAAACAACGTGGCGCAATATATCGTAAAGAATAAAATTTATTATCGAGAATAGAATAAATGATGGATGAGTTAGATCGTAAAATCATCAATGTATTACAATCCGGTTTCCCGGTGAGTGAAGAACCCTATGCTGAAGTTGCAAAACAACTTGGAATTGATGAAGTAGACTTGTTGAGCCGTTTAAAAAAATTACTTAATGAAAAAATATTAACCCGATTTGGACCGATGTATGATGCCGAAAAATTAGGTGGTGCTTTTAGTCTTGTTGCAATTAAGGTTCCGCAACAAGAGTTTGATAGAGTAACTGAAATAGTGAATAGTTATACTGAAGTTGCACATAATTATCATCGAGATCATGAATTTAATATGTGGTATGTGCTTGCAACCGAAACAGCGGAAAAAATAATTGAAGTTAATAGTGATATTGAACGTCGTACCGGGTTAAAGGTATTCAATATGCCAAAACTGGATGAATACTATATAGGCTTGAAGTTAACAGCTTAATTACCGCCATGACAGATTCTCTTTCACAACAGAATGACCTGACTCTGGACGATGTTGACCGTAAGATTATCCGTGCGACACAATCTGGTTTACCATTAGTCTCTCGTCCTTATGATGACATTGCCAGTCGCCTGGGTATAAGTCTTAACGAAGTCATTATGCGTATAAAGGCAATGCAGCAATGCGGCATTATTCGTCGTATAGCGGCAGTACCTAATCATTATGCTCTGGGTTATAAAGGCAATGGTATGTCTGTCTGGGATGTGCCAGGTGAACTTGTTAATCAATTAGGCAAAAAAGTGGGTGCACTTGATTTTGTTAGTCACTGTTATCACCGCCCGCGTTTTTTACCTGACTGGCCTTATAATCTTTTTGCAATGGTACATGCACATAATCGAGAAGAAGCTTTAGTATTAGTGAATACTATCGCTGAATTACTCGGTGAACATGATCGAGGTCATGATGTTTTGTTTAGTAAGGAAATTTTAAAGAAAACAGGTATGCGTCTTATATCGTAATTTAGCCAACGCCACGGAGAATAAATATGTTTCGTATTAGCCAATACATGCGTGAGTTAAAATCACCCTCTCCACTGGGTGAAAAGCATAATCCACCTGGCCCCGTTGTTATTTGGAATTTGATCCGTCGCTGTAACTTAACCTGTAAACATTGTTACTCTATTTCCGCGGATAAAGATTTTCCAGGTGAGCTTTCCACCGAAGAAGTCTTCAAGGTAATGGATGATTTGAAAGAGTTTCATGTACCGGTACTGATTTTATCAGGTGGTGAGCCCTTAATGCGTCCTGATATTTTTGAGATATCCAGGCGAGCTAAAGAAATGGGTTTTTATGTTGGCCTGTCAACTAATGGTACGATGATCGATGAATCAAATATAGATGATATTGCAAAAATCGGCTACGACTATGTCGGGATTAGTATTGATGGTGTACGTGAAACACACGATAAATTTCGACGTAAGATAGGTGCTTTTGATGAATCTATGAAAGGAATTCGCCTTTGCCGGGAAGCGGGTATAAAGGTAGGCATGCGTTTTACACTCACCATGGATAATGCGCATGAGTTGCCAGATTTGTTAAATATCATGGAAGAAGAAAAGGTAGATAAGTTTTACCTTTCACATTTGAATTACGCAGGTCGAGGTAATAAAAATCGTAAAGATGACGTTGTTCACCAACTTACTCGTGATGCAATGGATTTACTGTTTGATACTTGCTGGCAGCATATTGAAGAAGGACGGGAACGTGAATTTGTAACCGGTAATAATGATGCAGATGGCGTTTATCTTTTGTATTGGATTGAAAAACACTTCCCGGATAAACTGGATCATATGCGAGCTAAACTGGCACAGTGGGGAGGGAATTCTTCCGGGGTTAATATTTCTAATATTGATAATCTTGGCAACGTTCATCCTGATACATTCTGGTGGGATTATAATCTGGGTAATGTAAAAGATCGCAAGTTCTCTGAAATATGGCACGATCGCAGTGACCCTTTAATGGATGGATTAAAATCACTACCCAGACCTTTAGAAGGGCGTTGTGCTAAGTGTAACTATATCAATGTTTGTGGTGGTAATACCCGGGTGCGTGCTTATCAATTAACAAATAATTTTTGGGCAGAAGATCCTGCTTGTTATTTACTGGATAGTGAAATTGGTGTTGAAGAATCAAGTGAACGGTTACAAGTAACACCGTGGTCTCGTCAAAAAAAGAATGCATGATTAATATATAACATATGATAAGAATAATAATTTCAAGTGCTTTTCTATTAATTACTAATCCTGGTTATGCCGTCGAAAAAAGTGTTGATATCTTATATCAACAACATTGCGCTAGTTGTCATGGTTCTAATCGTTTAGGTGGAATGGGACCGGCGCTATTACCTGAGAACCTGAAACGCCTACGTAAAAAACAGGCTGTAAAGGTTATAACCAAAGGTCGGGTAGCAACACAAATGCCGGCATTTGCAAAAATAATAATAGCCAGTGATATCCAGAAACTAGTTAACTATGTTTACACACCTTTGCCGCATATTCCAAAGTGGGAAATGAGTGATATTAAAAAATCTCATCTTATTCACTATAAATCTGGCAGTCTTGGTAACAAACCTGTTTTTAAGGCAGACATGCTTAACCTTTTTATTGTTGTTGAGTTAGGAGATCATCATGCGACGTTATTAGATGGTGATAAATTTGAACCCATTCATCGTTTTAAGACACGTTTTGCTTTGCATGGAGGGCCAAAGTATTCATCTGATGGACGTTATGTTTATTTTGCCTCACGTGATGGTTGGATCAGTAAATATGATATTTATAACTTAAAAACGGTTGCGGAAATAAGAGCGGGTATTAATACGCGAAATCTAGCCGTATCCGGTGATGGCAAAACAGTACTGGTCGGTAATTATCTACCGCATAACCTGGTCGTGTTAGATGCTAAAAATCTTGAGCCAATTAAAGTTATACCGGTAAAAGATAAGAATGGTAAATCCTCCCGGGTGAGTGCTGTTTATACTGCTGCTCCAAGGAATAGTTTTATTGTTGCCCTTAAAGATATACCTCAGGTATGGGAAATTTATTATAACGATAAACATGAGCCAATTTATAATGGTCTGGTACATGACTATAGACACGGTGAGGGAGTTGAAGATAAATCAGCATTTCCGATTCGTCGAATATTGTTAGATGATTATTTAGATGATTTTCAATTTGATCAGTCCTACACCTATTTAATGGGCGCTGCACGTAATGCAAAAAATGGTCAGGTGGTTAACCTGAATATTCGTCGTAAAGTAGCAGACCTGGAATTAACCGGTTTGCCTCACCTGGGTTCTGGCATTACATGGATGTATAAAGGTCGGATGATAATGGCAACGCCGAATATCAAAAAGTCAGAAATCAGTATTATTGATATGACAACATGGAAAACGATTAAAAAAATAAAAACACTGGGGCCTGGTTTTTTTATGCGCAGCCATGAAAATTCACGTTATGCATGGGCGGATGTTTTTTTTGGGCCTAACAAAGATGCGGTACATATTATTGATAAAAAAACTCTGAAAATTGTTAAAACATTGAGACCATCACCGGGTAAAAATGCAGCTCATGTTGAATTTGATCGATATGGTAAATATGCATTACTCAGTATATGGGATATTGATGGTGAATTAATTGTTTACGATGCAGACACGCTAAAAGAAATTAAACGTTTGCCTATGAGTAAGCCATCAGGAAAATATAATGTTTTTAATAAAATTAATCGTTCAGCAGGTACAAGTCATTAACCAATTCCTGACTTATCCTTAAGAAGTGGTTCGTGATCACAGTATGGCGATGAAATCATGTATGAGCGTTCTTCTTTTGATAAAGTTAAGTATCTAAATCGGTAAACCATTGTTACAACTCTTTATTTTATATAGTCATCAGTAACGTATTCAGTTACCTTTTCATGAGTTTATTATGACAAAAAGAATTAATATCAGAACGATAACCAAGTGTGGCAGTAAGGAATAGAATCACATATATAAGCATTCTATAATTTCTTGATTTAGATCATTTTATTTTGTTTTATATACTCTATAGTCGCAGTGCATTAATATCTTAAAAAAATACCTCAAATAAAAGTAGGGAGGGCTCGTGAATACTAAGAATAATTTATTACTTGTTATATCTTGTCTTGTTTTAGCTGTATCAGGCTGTTCAAAGGAACAGGACACCTCATCCACAAATTCAACCACAAAACCTACGGCATCTTCTTCTATGGCTGGCCTTCCTGAAAAGGTAGATTCTGCACTTGCGAGTTCAGGTAAAGCCGTATATGAACAAAACTGTATTTTTTGTCACCAGGCGGATGCGATTGGTAAAGCGGGTTTTGCACCATCCTTAACAAATCAGGAGTTCCTACAGGTTGTTTCAGATAAATTCCTCATGGCAACGATTAGAGATGGTCGCGCAGGAACGGGAATGCCTCCTTTTTCCCATCTTGGGCGAAAAGATGTTGAAGCTATTGTGGCCTACCTACGTGACCATGCAAAACTTCCCAATATGTCAGCAGCCATTGATGCACAACCACGTAGTCAGGGTGATGAACGTTTAGGCCGATTCTGGTTTGACTCTATTTGTTCGACTTGTCACGGTCGCGATGGTGACGGTTATGTGGCTGGTGGTACAGGTACAGCTATTGGTAAAGCTTCTTTCCTGGATAAGGCAACTGATGGTTTTATTCGCGAAACCATTAAAAAGGGTCGTTCAAATACGCGCATGATTGGTTATTCCGGTCCTGAAGCAATGGCAAATCTCAGTGACAGTGATGTTGATGACATTATTGCTTATCTCCGTACAGTGCCCAGTAAAGATTAGAACAAGCAAAGATTAAGAACAGTAAAGATTAATTGAGGAATAAAAAATAATGAAACGTTTTAAAATGAATCGACGTAATTTTCTCAAAAGCAGCAGCTTTATTACAGGGGCAACTGCAGCAACAGGTTTATTTGTTGCAGACAACCCTGAACTGGAAGCTGCTCCTGCGACAACAAAAACAGAGCGTACAACAGCAATCGCACAATGCCCATATTGTGGTGTGGGTTGTGGCACGATAATTCAGGTTGAAAATGGCAAGATAGTTTCCATGCGACCGGACAAAGATCATCCAACTAATTATGGTTTGCAATGTATTAAAGGGTTAACCGCAGCAGAACCGATTTATGTTGATCGCATGGAAGGCGACCCGTATGTACGTAAAGATGTATGGGCAGAGTGGCAAAAACCCGGCCATGGTGACATTGAGTTTATTAGTCAAACTAAAAATGCCTTTGATGATGAGCTCTTCGTACGTGTTCCGTATCACGAAGCAGAAGAAATGACTGCGCATAAAGTTGCCCATTTTGCTAAAAAATATGGTGGTAATTCGATTAGCTTGTATGGTTCAGGTCAATTGACGATGGAAGGTCAATACCTGGAAAACTTATTCATGAAAGGTGTATTGGGTTCGAACACTATCGAAGCAAATGCACGTATGTGTATGACATCAGCCGTAACGGGTTACTTTGCAACCTTAGGTTCAGATACACCGCCTTTAGCATATGATGATATTGAACTCGCAGATATGGTAATGCACTTTGGTCATAACGCACGTGAATCTCATCCGATTATTTTCTGGCGTATTGCCGATCATAAACGTAAGAAAGATATTCCAACTGTTGTGGTTGATCCACGTTATACCGGTACTGCGAAAGGTTATGAAGATATTAACTCTAAAAATTCAGTACACGTACCTATCCTGAATGGTGATATCAGTTTCCTTAACTCAATCGCTCATGTGTTATTAAAAGATCACAAAGATGTTATTGACTGGGACTTCCTCAAGAAACACACAACAGGTTGGAAAAAATATACTGATGGTGTGTTAAAAGATTATAGCCCTGAACAAGTACAGGATCGCATGGGTGGAGATAACCACGATGTATCTCCTAAACTCATTCGTGATATCGCAGCAACATTTGCCGATGCTACTCGTAAACGTTTAGCACGTAGTAAGGGTAAACAGGAAGGTAAAGGTTACGGTGGTGTTATTATTATGTGGGGTATTGGTTATAACCAGCACATCCATGGTCAGCACAATGTTATCTCTATCATTAACTTGTTAACCCTGACAGGTAACCTGGCTAAACCGGGTTGTGGGCCATTCTCTATGACGGGTCAACCTAATGCCATGGGTGAGCGTTTCACTGGTGGCTTAACCGGTCGTTTACCATTTAACCAGCCTTTGAAAAATGCGTCGCATCGTAAATGGATGGCGAAACAATGGAATGTGCCTGAGAAAAATCTGATTACCGCAATGAAGGGTAATAATAAAGGTATGGCCATTGGCATGATGGAACGTGCTTTAAAAGGTGACTTGAAAGCCATGTTCCTGGTTTACGCCACACACATTGATTTACCGGATCAGGATAACTTAATTCGTCCGGCATTAATGAAAACATTCAATGTTGTTCAGGAAATTTATCGCCATGCACCGAATAACTTATTTGCCGATGTTATTTTCCCTGCGGCGACCTGGGGTGAAGTAAGTGGTGTTTACATCAGTTCAGAACGTCGTATTAACCGGGTTGAAAAAGCAGCTGATGCCCCTCCGGGTTGTTTGCCTGATATGGATATGGTTATTGATAAAGGTCGTATGATTGCCAATCTATTAGGGCTGGATGGTGACAAGATCTTCCCATGGAAAAAGGATAAAGATGGTCTTTATGATGCTGAAGAAATTTTCCGTGCAGTGGTAGTTGCTTCTGAAGGTACTGATACCGATTTAACCGGTATGTTAGAAGTAGAAAAGCTTGACGGTAAAGGTCTTTATCAGCAACTGCATGATTTACGTGGTATTCAGTGGCCAGCGCCGACTTATGAAATAGCGAAGAATGGTGGTAGTAAACGTCGCTATATGGCTCAGGAAGGTACCTGGAAAAACAAACCTTATGGTTATTTCCGTACCAAAGATGGCAAGGTACATATGAAATTATGCTTGCAGGACTATAGTGAACGTGAAGCAGTTACCAAAAAACTAATGGAGTTTGGTCATAAGGAAGGTGTTTATTGTATTGATAATATTCCATTGCTGAAAAAAGCACGTGATATGGGATTAACACCGGATCTTCCTGACGAGAGTGAACGTGGAAAAGCCTGGGATAAAGTGGCTAAAGATAAATATCCGTACTGGTTAGGTTTAGGTGTAGTGTATGAACATTTCCATACTGCTAAATCAAACCGTAGTCCAACGACACGTCGTTTGGTACCTGAAATGTATGTAGAAATGCACGTTGAAGATGCTAAAGACCTTGGAATTAAAGATGGTGATAAAATTAACTTAATCACTCGTCGTGGTAAGTTCCAGGCCAAGGCGCAAGTGGGCATAAACAGTTTAGTGAAACCCGCGCGTAACAGTGTGCCAAGAGGGTATTTGTTTAGCCCCTGGAATCTTTCTGTTGCTGATAGCGCAGATCCGAAGAAGAATAAATGGTTGGTAAACAAAGTTTCCAGTCGTGCGTTTGACCCGGTATCTGGTCAGGTTGATTTCAAAAAGCTAGCTTGTCGTATCGAAAAGGCTTAGATATAAAAACCTTTTCAACGCAAAGGCGCGAAGACGCAGAGATCGCCAGGGATAAATAAATCTTTGCGTTCTTTGTGTCTTCGCGCCTTTGCACTTAATGAACTGCTACGCAGTTCGTTCAGTATTGCCCTAACCTGCTCCGCACGTTCTGGCATCGTTATATTTTTTGTTTTTGGGTATAATTTGGTTTACTAAGTGAAACGTCGTACTTTTTTACAAGGTGTTATCGGAACAGGTTTATCCAGCTTGTTAGTCGAAAATACGTTAGCAGCTCGTAACAATCCTTCTATACGTTTTCTTCGCCCTCCAGGTGCATTACCTGAAGACGAATTTATTTCTCGATGTATTCGCTGTGGAAAATGCGGTGAGACCTGCCCCAATCGTTGTATAAAATATTTTGATTTAGAGAATGGTGTGTCTTCAATGGATACGCCTTATATTATTCCGCGTGAACAAGCTTGCATACTTTGTATGAAGTGTGGAGATATTTGTCCAACCGGAGCCATTCAACCTGTTAAGCGTGAGATGGAACCTATTTTAGAAAAAGTAAAAATGGGCGTGGCACGTGTAGATGAAAATTTATGTCTGTCATTTCAGGGGAAAACATGTGGTGTATGTTATCGTGCCTGTCCGCTAGCTGATGTTGCGATACGAATCGGTATGTTAGAGCAGCCTCATATTTTAAAAGGGTGTGTTGGTTGTGGATTATGTGAGCGCTCATGTATACAAATACCACAAGCGATACGTATTATTCCTGATCATAAAAGAGTAACCACATGAAAGAAGTAATGGTTAAAATACAACGGCATTTAAATAAATTACGCTGGACTGTTTTAACAATAATTTTTAGCATGCTAATACTTTTACCCTTTTTGCATTTATATCAAACCTTTGAAGCAGCACATGCGTATGATCTTTTAACACCAACTGAAAAATCAATTTCGGATACGATGGAATGGATTAGTAAGCCATTTGTTCACGATCCTGAAGTTGATTTAAATAATTTAAAAGGTACTACCTGGTCAGGTACTTTATTTGGCTTAAAGCTGAGTGATCCTCTCGCTGTAGTGGGACAAATATCTGCAGGGAAAACAATATACCTTCCTTTTTTAATTACAGCACTTATCCCTATATTTCTGACAATAATATTTGGCCGGTTTTTTTGTGGCTGGATATGCCCGGCAACATTTATTTATGAACTTAACGATAATCTTGTGGCTTGGTTACGTAAAGCAGGTTTACCGGTCGGTAAACGAAAAATGGATATGCGAATTAAATATTTAGTATTGCTTATGGGAATAATTATTTCTGCAGCAACAGGGATGATTGCTTTTGCTTCAATATACCCCCCCGCATTAATTGGGAGAGAGATATATTATGCCATTGCACTAAGTGGATTCGGCTCAGGAATGGTGTTTTTTTTATTAACACTATTATTTGATTTAATGATTTCTCGACGAGGTTTTTGTCGCTACATATGTCCAGGTGGCGCATTGTACTCGTTGCTTGGGCGTTTTCGTTTATTCCGTATTAAACGCGATGTTAGCCAGTGTAATGATTGTGCCAAGTGTAACGTGGTTTGTCAGTTTGGTTTGGATCCTTTACGCGATAATTTTACTCAGGAGTGTAATAATTGCACGGCTTGTATTGCTGTGTGCCCAACAGATGCGTTGTCCTTCACTATGAGTATAAAAGATATTCCTAACCAGGGTGCAGGTCATTTAGGTCATGAATATAAACGCCTGCATAATGCTCAGAATGATCAGGACAGCGAATAATGAAACGCCGCAGTTTTTTGCAAAGAGCAGTTTTTGGTATAGGTATGTTAGGTTTTAGCAGTCTACCGTTTGGGCTTTCACGACTGCTTTATCCCAAGGCCAATGCCGGAATGTTAAACCGCGCCATTTTACCCGGAGCTTTAGCTGATCCTGATGCTTTTATTGAAGCTTGTATTGGCTGTGGTTTGTGTGGTGAGGTATGCCCGCCTAAGTGTGTTTTGTTCCACAAGAATGATGGTGGAGCAGAAGCGAATACACCTTATATTGAACCTGCGATAAAAAGTTGTACGTTATGTGGATATTGTATGGAAGTCTGCCCAACTGAAGCATTAACTGTGACACCGATTCGAGAGGTTGATATGGGGGTTGCACAAATTGATCGTGCTGCCTGTTATCCCTGGGTAGATAAAGGCATATGTGGTGCTTGTGTCAGTATTTGTCCTCTGGGCGACAAAGCGATTGATTATGATTTTGGTAATTTTTATCGTCCTGTTGTTAAGGATGGCTGTGTTGGTTGTGGACAATGTGTTGAGGTTTGTCCTGAACCCAGTTTGCCGATTCGTATTGTGCAAGGGACAGACAGTAAAGTAGCCAGACACGGAGTTGGTTTAAACCAGCAATTTAAATGGCAAAATGGTAACAGGCTAAAGTATTAAATATGAAATTTAAAATGGTTTTTATTGCTGTTTTTAGTGCTGTTATTTTAATTAACAATGTTTTTGCACATCATGTCCTGGGTCGACCTTCATACAGTTTAGGTGCTGATTCTAATACCCCGCCAAGTATGCAAGTTGAAACCCAGATAGGTGAATATTATGTCACCTACATGGCTTTCCCTGCTTTTCCTAAACCAAATCAACCTGGTCGAGTTAATTTATATGCATCAAGAATTGATAATGGTAATACGTTTGATGGTGATGTGGTTTTCAAAATAAAAGATGACAGTTGGTTTTCTTCAAAAGAAGAAATACTGGGTACACAAAAAATTGATGATGGTGTCTATCGGCAGGGATTTGTTTTTAGTAAAGCAGGTAATTATATTGTAACGGCTGAATTTGAATCAGGAGGCGAACCTTATACCATCGAATTTCCTTTACGAATCGGTGAACCGGATTCAATTGGTCCAATTGGTATAGCAGTCGTTATTATTATATTTGTTATTGCTGGTGTGAATATTACACAGCGTCGCCGCTTGCAACGAATGAAAGCGCAACAGCATCATAGTGATCAGTGAGAAAATTAAACAATAGCGAGATTATTTTTGATGTATGAGTTGTTTCTTGATTTTATAAATGAATTAATCTATGTACCAGAGGAAGGCATGGTTCACCCGGGTTTGCCTGCTGCATGGGTGGGTTTTATTATTATCAGTATGCTGCTTATCGGTTTTCGTTACGCTTTTTTTCCATCCAGCTATAGTGAAAAAGAAAAATCTTTCAAATACCCGATTTTTAATCCGATAATTAAACGTATAGTAACGCGGCCATGGTTACTTGTTAGCTTTCGGTTGTTTGCAGCAGTCGTTTTTTTAGTTGTTATATATGCCGGACTATTTGGAACGCCTATTCCTGAAAAAAATATCGCAACGGTCTTAACCTGGACAATTTGGTGGTCCGGGGTTGTAATAAGTATATTTTTTGTTGGTTCTGCCTGGTGTGCAATTTGTCCATGGGATGCCATTGCGACCTGGCTGGTAAGGCAACGACTCTGGAAACGAGGTACTGAAACAAGCAGTCTAAATTTACGAGTGCCAAAAATATTACGTTCTGTCTGGCCAGCACTTTTAATGTTTGTTGGTTTGACCTGGTTAGAACTCGGCGTTGGTGTAACTGTCAGTCCTTATGCAACGGCTTTAATGGCGTTATTTATGGTTGTATTAGCGACCATCTCTTTAGCCGTTTATGAACGAAAAGCTTTTTGTCGGTATTTTTGTGCCATTGGCAGAACAATTGGTGCCTATAGTTCTCTTGCACCTATCGCATTAGCACCTGTTGATGAAAAAACGTGTTCGGACTGCACAACACTTGAGTGTTATCACGGTACAGAGAATATTGAACCGTGCCCAACGAATCTTGTTATGGGTCGATTAACACAGAATACTTATTGCACCTCTTGTGGTGCATGCAGTATGAGTTGCCCACATGAAAATGTTAGCTGGAGAATACGAGGCATAGGTAATGAAATAACACAAGCTTCACGTACCACAGCCTTAAGAGGGCGTGTTGATGAAGCATGGTTTATTTTAGGACTTGTCAGTTTAACTATTTTTCATGGCATAACAATGATGCCTTACTGGGAGGGATCAATCCAAAAGCTGGCTTATAGAATTGGTGATTCTGGACAGTTATTAATAAGTTTTAGTGCTGGCATGATATTGAGTATGCTCATTCCAATTATATTATATGTTGTTGCAATTAAATTAACGCAGAGGTTGATGAAAACAAAAGAAGAATATAAGAGAGTTTTTTCTGCTTTTGCCTTGAGTATTTTGCCATTAGCGTTTACTTATCACATTGCACATAATTTAACGCATCTGGTTCGAGAAAGTGCAGGGTTCTGGAATGTTGTTGCAAATCCATTAGGTATAGATGCTCTGCCATTGGGAATGCATGAACTTCATATGCGACACATGAACCCGTTGGTAGCAGATAATATTGTTTTTGCAGTACAGGGTTTATTGGTGCTATTTGGTTTCTGGTTAGCACTGCGTATCGCCAGGCAACGTTACTATCAAATTACTGATAATAAAAATGTTGTAGCATTTATTCCTGTGCTTGTTTTTATTTCTATTATAAGTTTTATTGATCTTTGGTTGTTGATGCAACCAATGATTATGCGAATGTGAATAATGAAGGAAAAATTTCTTGTTAAATAAATTTAAAAACTATTTAAAGAACTATTGTAGTCTTAGTGCACGTTGTCCTATCGGTGTTTTTTTTAGCGTTTTTACACTGGGTATCGTATTTTGGGGAGCATTTAATACCAGCCTGGAATTAACCAATAATCAAACCTTTTGTATTTCATGCCATGAAATGCGAAATAATGTATATAAAGAATATAAAGAGACTATACATTATTCAAATCGAACCGGAGTGAGAGCCACATGTCCTGATTGTCATGTCCCTAAAGACTGGATACATATGGTGAAACGAAAAATTGGTGCGACTAATGAGCTACTTCATAAACTCATTGGTAGCGTTGACACACCAGAAAAATTTGAATCAAAAAGACTGGAGTTGTCAGAACATGTTTGGGAAAACATGAGAAAAACAGACTCACGTGAATGTCGAAACTGCCATAATTTCAATTCAATGAACCTGGCGACACAGAAAAAATCTTCGCAACGAGCTCATAGCCGGGCAGTAGAGAAAGGACAAACATGTATTGACTGCCATATGGGTATAGCGCATAAAATTGCAAAAGACTTTGATAAAGATTTAAAGTTGCATGATCAGTTTAAGAAAGAAGGGCGACCTTGTGCGGATTGTCACAAGAGTATGCAGCAGCCTGGAAAAGGCTGGTAAATTAACCATTACAAGCGATGTTAACGGCGTTAAGCTCAAAATTTTAAAAATTTATTTATTTTTTATAAATTCATTTTTTAAACTTGCCTTGCTTTCATCCGTTTGAATGAGTTAAGGAATATATAAAGGTACTGTATGGATCGTAGAGATTTTTTTAGACGTGGTTTAGGCAAGGCAACCGAGGTTGCAGTGAAAGCGGCGGATAAACGGGTTTCTGATCGGGCAAAACACTGGATTCGCCCTCCTGCTGCGATTGCTGAACTTGAATTTTTATTAGCCTGTACTCGTTGTAATGCCTGTATTGAAGCTTGTCCACATGATGTGATTTTCCCTTTAGCGGCACGTCTTGGTGCTGATGTGGTTAATACACCTGCTTTAGATTTATTAAAAAAGGGCTGTCATTTATGTGAAGATTGGCCATGTGTTAACGCCTGTGAAGCAAAGGCGTTATTATTTCTGCAAGCAGACCCGGAAACATCAGAAGATTTTGAATCTTCCCAATATAATAAAGTGAGAAAATTTGCCAATGCAGAGATTATTGAAAATATATGTTTGCCTTTTTCCGGACCTGAATGCGGTGCTTGTATTTCAGTTTGTCCGGTAGAGGGCGCTTTGTTTTTAGAACAGGAAAAGCCGGTTATTGATCAGGTTTCCTGTATGGGATGTGGCTTGTGTCGGGAAGTTTGTGTTGTGCAGGACAAAGCTATTTCCATCTCACCTTGTACCTCTGCATGAAAGCATGATTAGTTTATATTTTAATAATTATTTTTGCACCTCCGAGTGAGCTAACTTTTATTTCCATTGTTCCTTTGTAAAGTAATAAAATATCATTAACCATTGCTAGTCCAAGACCATGCCCCGGGGTATTTTGATCGGCACGCTGACCTCGTAACAGGATACGTTCTTTTTCATGTTCATCAATACCCGGGCCATCATCTTCAATAACTATTTGTATCTGTTCATTTACCTGTTCTGCAGAAGTTGATATTTTTTTATTGCACCATTTAAATGAATTTTCGAGCAGGTTACCGAGTAATTCGTAGAGGTCACCCTGGTCAATTTTAATTTTTATTTCGGATGAAATCTTATGTTGTACATCAATATTCTTATCCTGGTACACTTTTTTTAATGAGTTCAATATTTTTTCAGTAATGGGTTGTAATGCAATAGCATCTGCAAGCTGTAATCGCCCAACCATTGAAGCACGTTGAAGTTGATACTCAACAATATTATTAATAGTGCTAAGTTGCTCTAGTGCGACTTCTTTATCTTTATTAGTGATTGTAGTAATAATTCCTTGTAATACAGCAATAGGTGTTTTGAGACTGTGCGCCATATTTCCGAGTGCATCTCGATAACGTATAAGTTGCTGTTGTGATGAGTTTAGTAGTTGATTCAGGTTGTTTGTTAATGGTGTTATTTCTTTTGGGTATTCGCCGCGTAATTTTTTTTCATTTCCTTTTTCAATTTTAATCAAGTCATCTGCGACATGCCTTAAGGGTTTTAATCCCCAACGTAATATAAGTGTCTGGATGATAATCAGGATAAAGCTAACACCGGCCAGCCAGCCCCATAAGTTTTTTTGAAAAAGGATGATTTGAGAATTAAAAACATTTTGATTTTCAGCTAATTGAAAGATATAGGTTTGTTCTCCTGCTTCACTCACCCATTGAGTCTTAAAATTTAATATTGTAAAAGAATCCAGGTTTTGTATTTGTTTTGAAAAATAAAATTTACCGGTTATCATTTTTTTTGGAAATTCAATGTTTATATTTAGCATGGACTTTGAACGCCAGATTATTTTTTTATCTGTAGTTATTACTCGTGCGTGTAAGCTGGATTCCGTAATATTAAGACGAGGCTCTGTAATCTCTTCGGGAAGTTGTAAATGGTTATTTTCGTCGAGCTCGGCAGTAGCCAGTAAGGTATAAACTTGAGTGCGTAAATTTTCACGTTGTGCACTTTCAACATTGTTACGAAAGGCTTTATCCAGCACCAGGCCGGTTAAACCCATAAATAATACTAAAATTATTAGTGCAGAAAACAAAATACGGGAATGAATTGAAAACTTCACGTTATGCCAGTTTCTTCATTAGTATTTAATTGTTTTAAACCCCATCGATAACCCCGGCCACGAAGTGTTTCAATCGGTTTCAATATCCCGTCGGGATCCAGTTTTTTTCTTAATCGTCCTACAAAAACTTCAATGACATTGCTGTCACGATCAAAATCCTGATCGTATATATGCTCTGTGAGTTCAGTTTTTGAAATCACCTTATCCTGATTCATTACCAGGTATTCGATGACTTTATATTCATAAGCAGTAAGCTCAAGTTCTGTATCATCAAGAGAAACTGACTGATGCGAGGTATTAATACTAATAGAATTGAACTGAATGACTGGCTGACTAACACCTGCAGAACGACGTAATAAAGCACGAGTTCGGGCTAATAATTCTTCATTGTGAAAGGGTTTTACCAGGTAATCATCGGCTCCTGCTTCAAGACCTTCTACCTTGTCCTGCCATTTCCCTCTTGCCGTTAAAATAAGTACTGGAAAAGTTTTTTCAATTTTCCGCCATTTTTGAATGACCTCAATACCAGATAATTTAGGCAGACCTAAATCTACAATTGCCAGATCAAATGGGTATTCACGCCCCATAAAAAAACCTGCTTCACCATCTTCCGCAACATCAACCGCATATCCTTGTTGCTGCAAATACTGTTGCAGTTGTTTTCTTAAATTGGGTTCGTCTTCAA
>VAPK010579337.1_pt1 | contig 68647 bp, 56 predicted proteins | sample 3395031 | NCBI WGS metagenome assembly VAPK01 (sample SAMN08290443, study PRJNA428436) | hydrothermal vent metagenome | isolation source: Deep-sea hydrothermal vent chimney 1 | place: Pacific Ocean: Juan De Fuca Ridge
CCTCATCTTGCGCCCAGATAATCGCACCTTTATCTTCTAGCCGCTTGGGGCCCCGGCAACCATCAGTCCCCATACCAGTGAGAGTAATCGCAAGCACTTTGCCATGATAATCATTCGCTAGCGATGAAAAAGTAACATCCACACTGGGTTTATACGTCATATTTTTATCTCCGCTTTCAATCACAATGATAGACTCCCGCGATCGATTTTTTATCATCATTTGTTTACCCCCTGGCGCTAAATAGGCAGTGGCTGGCCGCAACACACATCCATTACTCGCTTCTTTTATCGTTATTTTACATATCTCATTAAGACGCTTAGCAAATGCAAAAGTAAATTCCGCCGGCATATGCTGAACAATCAAAATCGGAGCAGAAAAATTTTTTGGGATTTGTTTTAACAGAGTTTGTAATGCAAGCGGACCACCCGTTGAAGTACCGATTACTATAATTGATGGTTTTATTGTTGGCTCTACCAAGCTTGAATGTTGAGTAATACGAAATTTAGCTAAATTGTTGCTTGTCAATAATGACTGCTGGTAAAGATTTTTTTTATTTTTTATAGAATAAGAAAGTGTATTTATGCGCTGGCATAATATTTTTTTTAGCTGTGCCTTATCCTTAGCTATATCCGTAAATCGCTTAGGAAAATAATCAATGGCACCCGCCTCTAATGCATCTAAGGTTGTCTGAGCACCATCCGTTGTTACCGAAGAAAACATCAAAATCGGGGTTGGATTCAATTGCATAATTTTTCTTACTGCTTCAATTCCATTCATGACCGGCATTTCAACATCCATGGTGATAACATCAGGTTCAAGTCGACACGCTTTCTCAACAGCCTCGGCACCATCGTTAGCCGTATCCATGACTTCGATATTCGGATCAGTATTCAGTATTTCGATAATACGGCGACGGAAAAACATTGAATCATCGACCACCAAAACCTTTACCGGCATCGCATGCACCTCTTTGACCTGAAATTTATTTAGTTAAAAAGCACAGCAACAATATACACATCTAAGAAATTGGAACACAATAATTTTATTGCACAGTATTTTTCTAAGCAATCGGCATCCTACGTTCCATAACATTTAACGAGGCTAGGCACATCTAAAATAAGGGCAATCCTTCCGTCGCCCGTAATCGTTGCACCCGCCAACCCTTGAGTTCCATGTAGCATCGCCCCCAGCGGTTTAATAACGACCTCTTCCTGTCCTATTAAATGCTCAACAACAAAACCGACTCGTTGATTACCGACCGATACTACAACCACATGTCCAGTTTGTGCCGCCGACTGACCTCTATTATTAATCAGCCAATCAGCCAAAAAAAATAACGGTAAGGGTTTTTCTCTCAACATAATGACAAGCTGCCCATCAACCACATTAGTTCGGGTCAAGTCCAAATTGAATATTTCGCTGACACTGGTTAAGGGAAGCGCAAATATTTGCCGTTCTAGTCCCACCATCAGTGTTGGCATAATCGCTAGCGTCAGCGGTACTTTAATGCTTAATCGTGTACCACGACCTATTTTAGAGTCAATTTCAATGCTGCCATTGAGTTGCACAATACGCGTCTTCACAACATCCATGCCAACACCACGACCAGAAATATCTGAAATTTCAGATTTAGTGGAAAATCCCGGTGAAAAAATTAATGAAAAACATTCTTGATCATCCATTCTTGCTGCACTATCTTCATCCATTACACCTTTTTCAATAGCTTTTCGACGCAGCACATCGGGATCCATGCCACCACCATCATCACTAATGATGAGTAAAATATGGTCGCCTTCTTGTTCTGCTGACAAGACAATATTCCCTTGTCTCGGCTTGCCTGCTTGTTCTCTATCAGAGGGCATTTCGATACCATGATCGACAGCATTCCGAACTAAATGCACTAACGGATCCGCTAATGCTTCGACCAAATTTTTATCTAAATCTGTCTCCTCACCTTGCAGTTCTAAATTAACTTCTTTTTTCAAACTACGCGCTAGATCTCGTACAACTCGGGGAAAACGACCAAAAACTTTCTTAATGGGTTGCATGCGCGTTTTCATCACTGCGGCTTGCAAATCGCCAGTGACTAAATCCAAATTACCGATGGCATGAGCAATTTCCTCGTTACCCAAAGCACTTTCCAGCGTCATTAGTCGATTACGCACCAAAACGAGTTCACCGACCATATTCATAATGTCATCTAGACGTTTGGTATCAACGCGAACGCTGGTTTCATTTTGTGAAGGAGAGACTTCCTTTGACGGCTTTTTATTTGCGTCTTTTGTTGTTTTTTTAATCGCCTTAGATTCTATTACATCCTGCTTAGGCTCATTTATTGTTGGCTTTAGTACAACATCACTGGACTGGACAAACTGACTCACGGGTGCATTTTCTTGTGAGGTATTAGCAATGGCCGTGTGTTTTCCTGGTCCATGAAGTTCGTCCAATAAATTCTCGAATTCTTCATCGGTGATATTTTCTTTTTCAGAAGATTCAAGGCCAGGTGCTAAGGGAACATGTGTCACATCTGCTGGCTGTTGCTGATCACTATCTTGCGTTATTAATCCCCCATCCGCACCTTTACCATGAAACTCATCTAATAAAAATTCAAATTCTTCATCAGATATATCCTCTGAGTTTTTTTCTTCGATGTGTTTATGCGTTTCTCCATCAAACGGATCGGTGGTTGATATTTCAGTATTGGGTTGTTCATTTTGCTGTTCCAAATGATCAAGCAATTCTTCAAATTCCTGATCAGAAATTTCATCAGTATTCGCAAGACTAGTCTCCGTGGTTTCGTCTAGTCCTTGCTGCTGATTTCCACGAGTCAATCCAACATCAATATTCTCATTGGATGCAGCCGAAGAATTTTTCTCGGGTTCAGAGCAAATAATTTTTCCAGATTTAATTTCTTTTAACTGATTAATCAGTTCTGAATCAGCAGCGGCTGGCTCTTCTCCAGCACGTAGTGTCTCAAACATTTCATTAAGCACATCAAGGACTCGTAGCATAACATCCATCACATGTGCATTAACCTCTCGCTCACCTTGCCTTAACAAGTTGAAAACATCTTCTGCGACATGACAAACATCTACCAGACCAGTCAAATTAATAAAACTTGCCCCTCCCTTAATTGTATGAAATCCTCGAAAAACAGCATTCAGCAAATCACTATCAGTTGGCGCTTGCTCTAACTCAACCAGCTGCTCACTTAATTTTTCAAGAATTTCGCTTCCTTCTACCAGGAAATCTTGTAATATTTCGTCGTCTGCATCAAATGCCATATAAACATTCCTTAAAACCCTAAACTAGACAATAAATCATCAACTTCGTCTTGGTTTTTTACAGCCCCGTCCAATTCCTTACCAGGTATTTGAGGTCCCTCCAGCTTGCCTTCTTGTTCCCGTTCTGCGACTTTATTCTTTGGATTAAAGTGAGTTCTGGAATCACCACCCATACGCACTAAATTCACTAAATTCGCTTCGACACTTTCTACTAAAACAATCACTTTTCGTATAATCTGCCCTGTGATATCTTGAAAATCTTGCGCGATTAAAATATCATTCAGCTTACTTCGTACCTTCATAACATCTTCTGAGGTACCCGTTAAAAAACCAGCTATTTCCCTAGATAATTCTCTAAATTCTTGCGCAGACAGCTCACGTCGAGTAAATCGATCCCAAGTTGTATTGAGCCCACATGATTTCTCTTCAATTGCATCACATAAAGGCATGGCATCTTCGACGGCATTTAATGTTTTGTTAGCCGCCTCTTCCGTTTTATTAATCACATAATACAGGCGTTCTTTTGCATTGGGAATTTCTTCTTCTGCCAAGCTCACCAAATTTTCATCCGCCCTAAAACTATTCAGTGCTTCATGAAAATCTCTAGTTAATTTCCCTAATTCCTGAAAAAGGCTAACACCTTTAATACTAGCTATTCTGTCGATTAACATATTTGCACTGTCGACATGACCTCCTTCCAGTGCTTGCACCAGGTTTTTAGCACATACCAATATCTCTTTATCAATTTCTTTATTCTCTAGCGAAGACATATATCGCCTCTTTTATAATTTCATTTTGCGTCAATACGTTCGAAAATTTTATCAATTTTTTCTTTAAGCGTTATCGCCGTAAAAGGCTTTACAATGTAGCCGTTCACACCGGCTTGCGCAGCATCTACGATTTGTTCCCTCTTCTGTTCTGCGGTCACCATTAATACAGGAAGTGAACAAATTTTTTCATTTTTACGTACTTTCTTAAGTAATTCGATACCTGTCATTCCTGGCATATTCCAGTCCGTCACTAAAAAATCAAAACGACCATTCTCCAGCATAGGAAAAGCGCTGCTACCATCATCAGCTTCAGCCGTATTGTTAAAACCTAAGTCGCGTAAAAGATTTTTAATAATTCGACGCATTGTGGAAAAATCATCCACAATCAAAATTTTCATGTTCTTGTCCAAGCTAACCCCCTAATATATGACCTATTATAAACTAGACAATTAAACATCGTTCTTCCAAGAATCCATACGTGCTTGCAAACGAATAACAGCTTGACTGTGTATTTGACATACTCTAGATTCACTCACACCTAAGACTTCACCTATCTCTCGCAAATTTAGTTCTTCTTCATAGTACAATGCCATGACCAACCGCTCACGCTCAGGTAGATTGGATATTTCTCCGGCTAAAATTTTACGGAAATCTGCCTGTTGTAAACCATCTAAAGGACTGCCTCGTTCATCTGCAAAATTATCGACATGAGCTTCATCACCAGGACTAATATCTTCAAAGCTCATCACACGATACCCACATGCGATTTGCACCATACGATGATATTCATCAATGGATACATCCAGGATACTTGCTACTTCATGATCCCGAGCATCTCTCCCTGTTTCATTCTCGACATTTCTCACCGCTTCTGCTACCAAACGCGCTTTTTTATGAACTGATCGCGGAGCCCAATCACTGCGCCGAATTTCATCGAGCATCGCACCACGAATTCTTATTCCTGCATATGTCTCAAAACTGGCCCCTTGATTTGAATCATAATTCTTTGATGCTTCTAAAAGGCCGATCATACCGGCTTGGATAAGATCATCAGGCTGAACACTGGGAGGTAGGCGACTAACTAAATGATAAGCAATGCGCTTTACTAGCGCCGCATGTTTTATTATCAGCGAATCATCGCCTTTTCTTTGGCTTGTCTCTTCATACATTACGAGTCCATTCATAGCGTAACCTCCGTATTTAGTTGACTTGCGCGAACCAGTCGCTCTATAAAAAACTCCAGTTGGCCGGTTGCTACCGACGGCATGGGCCATCTATCGACACGTTCCGCTAATATCTTAAATGCCATTGATATTTTGCTATTTGGATAAGCACTAACTACCGATTTTTGCCTTTGAATCGATTTTCTAAGTACGTCATCATAAGGCAGCCCCCCCATAAAGCTTAATACAACATCTAAAAATCGATCAGTAACCTTTTCTAATTTATTAAACAAATCCTGCCCCTCCCGCTGACTATGTATTTTATTGGTTAAAATATGGAATCGATGCAATCCATGATCTCTGCTTAACAATTTAATCAATGCATAAGCGTCGGTAATTGATGTTGGCTCATCACATACCACGACGAGCACTTCTTGTGCCGCTTTGCAGAAACTGACGACACTTGACGAAATCCCTGCGGCTGTATCAATAATTAATACATCAACATCTTCTCTATAATCACTAAATGCTTGAATCAAGCCGGCATGCTCAGCATCGCTGAGCTCCGCCATCCGCTGGGCACCCGATGCCGCCGGGATAATTTGAACATCGTTCGGACCAGTCAGTAATATTTCACTTAACTGGCACTCACCATTAATCACGTGTGATAAATTTTGAACAGGATGCAAGCCCAGCAGAATATCAATATTAGCCAAACCTAGATCTGCATCCATAAGTACCGTTCGTCGCCCCCTGGCGGCTAACGAAATGGCGAGATTCACCGATATATTGGTCTTACCTACCCCACCTTTGCCGCTGGTCACCGCAATCACTCGTACCGGACGATGCACCTTCATTTTTCGTAATCCTTCGGCTTGATCCCGATGACCGTTAACAAAACCCATCATCAGATCCTCCAAACGCCATTTCTATCACCTCATCATCAATACGGTAATTGCCTTTGTGCATCATCTGGACAGTACGTTTTATCAAATCCACAGGACGTGTTGTATGTAAATCTTCAGGTACTCGCTGCCCATCACTCAAGTAAGCCAAGGGTAATTTATAATGATAAATAATAGATAAAGCCCCTCCCAAAAGACTGCTTTCGTCAAGCTTTGTTACCACACAGCCATCTAATACGACTTTTTGATAAGCTCGAACAATTTCGTCCATGACATTAATTTGCGAGGCCGCTGATAACACCAAAAATGTTTTAATTAAAGGAGATCCTTCACTCAACATCGCAAACTGTTCTGATAACCGTAAGTCTCTTTGACTGGTACCCGCCGTATCAATGAGAATAAGCTTTTTATCATAGAGCGATTTCAATACATTTTTCAGCTCAGTCGCATCATTGGCGATACGCACTGGAACGCCCAAAATACGTCCATAAGTTCTCAGTTGTTCATGCGCTCCAATTCGATAGTTATCTGTGGTCACCAGTGCAATATCATCGGCGCCATAAGCTAATGCATACCGCGCAGCCATTTTTGCCAATGTTGTGGTTTTTCCCACCCCCGTAGGACCTACCAAGGCAAAAACACCGGCATGCTTTAAAACAACATCATCCATCACTTTCAGTCGAGTCGCCAACACGGTTAATGCCCGCTTCCATACCACATCAAACGGCTCTTCTTCTTTGACTTCTTGCAAAATACGACGACTGATAACAGGACTGATACCTAACTCCATCAATTTACGTAATACCTTAGCTTTTTGAGGCGTCCGTTTACCCATATCCCCCCAAGCTAATGACGACATTTGATGCTCTAGCAAACCACGCAAATCATTTAACTCTTTCCAGACATTAGTCAATGACTTTCCATCTTCAGGCGTATTTTTATTTAAATCTTCTCGCGGTATTTTTTTGGCAAACTCGGCTAATTGCGATTCCTGATTATCAACGTGATGTTGATTATCTAATGAAGCCAACTTTCCATTCCTCGTATACGAAGGAATAAAAGATTCAATCTCCTCATCATCGCTAACCAACTGTGGTGCCCAATCTTTTTTCTCTGATTGATTCCCTGCGTTATTGATTACGCCCTGAAAAATATCTTTCGATGGTTTTATTGAGGTTGATTTTTTTTCAGTATTCTTATCATAAGATTCTGCCATAACACGCTTCCAAAATGGGGCGTCTTCATCCGCTTGCGGCTTCATTATGCTCGACATATCATCCATTAAGCCTGCCAAGTTTTTATGATTTTCTTCGCGGTTTTTCATATTTTTTTCTGGTAATGCCACCGCTTCAACGGTTGACTCCGAGAGAATGGCATCGTCATAATCAACTGCCGCAATAATTTCCACACCTGTCTGCGTTTTTTTATTTGACAAAATCACGGCGTCAGAGCCTAATTCTTCTCTCACTTTACTGATTGCCTGTCTGATATCGGGCGCATTAAAACGTTTCAACTTCATTGATGCAGTCTCTCTATCTTTTTTACCACCCGATGTATCCTGCGACCTTGGAGCAACCCAGGCTTAAAAATATGTATCATGCTCCCACCGTTGATATCACTTTGATTTGTTTATTATCAGGAATTTCATTAAATGAGAGCACGTGTACATTTGGCATTGACCGTCGAATGTATTTGGCTAGCATTGGCCGTAAAACTGAAGATACTAACAGTATTGCAGGTTGACCTGCCATCTCTTGCTGTTGCACGGCCTCCTGCAGCGACACATGTATTCTTTCAGCCAACCCTGGCTCAATTGCCGCGCCGTTTTCATTAGCGACCTGTGTCGTTTTTTGCAATATTTGTTCCAGTGCTGGATCCAATGTAATGACCACTAATTCCTCAGCTGAACCATTGATCTGCTGTATAATTGACCGCCCCAAAGACATGCGTACTACTGCGGTTAGCACTTGCGGATCTTGTGTTTTCGAAGCACAGTCTGCCAAGGTCTCAGCAATGGTACGCATATCGCGGATTGGAATATTTTCCTCTAATAAACTTTGCAATACTTTCAATAAAACACCCAATGATAATGCATTTGGTATCAATTCTTCGATAAGCTTCGGAGCTACCTTGCCAAGCTTGTCTACCAACTGCTGCACTTCTTCCCGGCCTAGCAGCTCATGTGCATGCATCTGTAATATCTGACTCAGATGTGTTGCCACAACAGTACTTGCATCCACCACGGTATAACCTAGCGTTTGGGCATGATCACGTTGTGTTATGTCAATCCAAACCGCTTCTAAGCCAAAGGCTGGATCACGACTCGCGATCCCTGATAAATCACCAAATACCTGGCCTGGATTAATCGCTAAATCCTTCTCAGTGTAAATCTCTGCCTCGCCCAATGGCACACCATGTAAAGTAATTCGATACGCATTGGGGGTCAGCTCTAGATTATCTCGAATATGCACAGGGGGAATTAAAAAACCCAGCTCTTGGGATAATTTTTTACGAACCCCTTTTATTCGATTCATCAGTTGTCCACCCTGGGATTTATCGACTAATGGGATTAATTTATATCCGACCTCTAAACCAATCAGATCGACATTAAGTACATCATCCCAGCTCAATTCCTTGGGTGGAGGCGGCGGCGCAGGCTGGCTATCCTGCGTTAAACTCTCTTCGGTCGATCGTATCTCTCTATTTGCCAACAAATACGCACCGCCACCGCAAGCGACACCAAGCGTAAGAAACGCCACATTCGGCATACCCGGAATAAGCCCCATGCCCCCAATGATCCCTCCTGTCACACCGAGTGTTTTCGGGCTACTGAACATTTGCGACATAATCTGTTGCCCCATGTCCTGCGAAGAAGAAACACGCGTAACGATAAGTGCCGCCGCCGTGGAAAGAATCAGCGAAGGGATTTGTGCAACTAAACCATCCCCAATAGTCAACAAGGTATAAAACTCCAAAGCATCAGAAAAACTCAGACCATGTTGAACCATTCCAATAATGAAACCACCGATAAGATTAATAAAAAGTATTAGAATACCGGCAATGGCATCGCCTTTTACAAATTTGCTAGCACCATCCATGGATCCATAAAAGTCGGCTTCATTGACCACTTCGTTACGTCGTTGCTGAGCTTCTTCTTGGGTTAAAATACCCGCATTCAAATCCGCATCAATGGCCATTTGTTTACCTGGCATGGCATCCAGAGTAAAGCGTGCACTCACTTCTGAAATCCGACCAGCCCCCTTGGTCACCACCACAAAATTAATAATCACTAAAATAGCAAAAATCACGATGCCTACCGCATAATTCCCCCCAATAACAAATTCACCAAATGATTTAATCACCTCGCCGGCGGCATCTGTCCCCGTATGTCCTTCTAACAAAACGACCCGAGTTGAAGCAATATTTAGCGACAGTCGGGCCAAGGTAGAAAATAATAAAATAGTCGGGAATGAAGAAAACTCCAAGGGTCGATTGACATAAATGGCTGCTAATAAAATAATCATTGCTAACGCAATATTAAATGTAAAAAAAATATCCAATAAAAATGTCGGCAGAGGAATAATTAGCATGCCCAGCATCACAACTAGAATAAGAGGAACACCGATCCCGCAACTAAGGATACGCTGTAGATGCTGCTTTACTGTCATATTTTTGACACCCCCTTACTCTCAAGCCTATCGCCAGAATACGCTGCAACATTAATCATCTTTGCGCAAATCTTCCGGTATTTCTACATCATCATCCATGGTTAATGGTGCTGATAAATCAATTACAGAACTTTTTTTCAGTTGAAAAATATAGGCTAATACCTTAGCCACCGCAGTATAAAGCCCTTCTGGAATTTCTTGACCTAGCTCTGTATGGTAATACACAGCACGTGCCAAGGCCGGAGAAGATAAAATAGGTACATGATGATCAACAGCAACCGCACGTATACGGCCGGCTAAAAGATCTGATCCTTTGGCAACTAAGGTGGGTGCTCTCATGTTTGCTTGGTTATACTTAAGCGCAACGGCAAAATGGGTAGGGTTGGTAATGATAACATCAGCGGTTGGTACCTCCTGCATCATTCTTCGCTGTGCCATCTCACGTTGTACCATTCTAATTCTTGCTTTTACTTCCGGACTTCCTTCCGTTTGTTTGTTTTCATCTTTGACTTCTTGCACAGTCATTTTAAGTTGTCGTCTGTTATCCCATAATTGAAACGGTACATCAACCATAGCAACAATCACTAAGGTAAAACAGAGTATAAGAAAAAAGTATGTAACTTGTTTTCCCGTTTCCACTAACGCGACATCGACGGACTGATATCCAATGGCAATAATTGCTGGCATATTCCACCATAAAAGACCAACAGCAACCGCCGCAATAATGGCAAATTTTGCTAATGCCTTAACCAGCTCCAACAATCCTTTGGGACCGAAAATACGTTTAAAACCAGAAAAAGGATTCAATCGATTGAATTTTGGAACCAGCGCTTTAGTACTAAAATTCCATCCCCCTAATGAAATAGAAGAAAGCACACCAACAACGACTAAGATAAGCGAAAAACCAGCAATTGCCCAAAGCCCTTCTAATACCAGATCTTGAAACAAATTCACCATAAACTGGCTATCAAAAATTTTCTCTCTTTCTAATACAAACCCACGAACCATCACTTGAGATAAATCATTAATAATTTGCCCACCCATCATAATAAAAGTCACCGCAGAAATGACCATAATCAAAAAAGTATTTAACTCTCTAGAGCGTGGGAGTTGACCATCTTCTCTCGATTTTTGAATTTTTTTACTGGTAGGTTCTTCGGATTTTTCCTGACCGTCTTTGTTTTCTGCCATGAGCCACCTGACAAATTTTTATGAAAGTTAACACCCTGCCGGGTATATACCCGTACCATTTGAGATTTAGGCTTTATTACGGCCCTATTTGTGCCCTGACTGTGTTGAAACTCCTCGCAATAATCCCGATATTCCTTGTCGTTTCGCTTAGTCAGAACAAAAATATGTCTCGCACTCAATACCTAAATCTCAAGCGCTACGGGTATAGAATAAAGAATGGTTACGTAGTGTTAGTATTGTTTCGTAAATGTCTTAATATCTTGCATCGCTTGATTTGATAGATTTTCCAAATTAACTAACACGGCAGGTAACGTCACCATAATGACATAAAACCCAGCAATGATAGTAATAGCAAAACCAATCGCAAAAATATTTAACTGAGGTGCCGCTCTCCCCATGACACCTAAAGATAAATTAATCAATAGCAAGGCAATAATCGCCGGCAAAGAGACTAACACCGCACCGGAAAACATATGACTACCCCAGGCGACCATTTGATCAAAGTTTTCTCTCACCAACCCTTCCATTCCAATCGGCAAGCTATAAAAACTATCAGCCATCACAGAAATTAATATTAAGTGTCCATCCAATAGCAAAAAAAACAGAGTGACTAATACCATATAGAACATACCTAACACCGGTGCTTGAGAACCATTGACCGGATCAATCATCATCGCAAAACCCAATCCCATTTGCATGGCAATAATTTGCCCTGCAATAATAAATGCACTAAACACCAAATGAAAAATAAAACCCATGGAAATCCCAATTATCATTTGCTGTAAGATAACGTAAAACCCTCTCGGACTAAGTGCATCAATATAAGGTACTTCAGGAATAACGGGAGCCACCACGATCGTAATTCCGAGGGCAATCATTAGACGGACTCGCACGGGGATAAAATTAGAGCTGAAGACGGGCATGGCTGATATCATGGCAGCAATTCGAATAAACGGCCATAAATAACTACCGACCATGGTACTAATTTCTTCACCTGTAAAATACAATTTTTCGCCTATGATAAAACAATTAAGTTAAGGAATGGGCGACGCAATAACTTACCAGTTTTCATCCCACCTTCGGCCTGTCTTCGCCCGTTCGTAAGTTAAATTGATTTTAGAGAAAAATAGACGAGTAGCGTGGATTAAGCGTAGCGAATTCACGAGGAACAAGCCTCGAAAACAAATGAGTGAACCCTTGGCCTTGTCATCATTCAATGCCACACTGGCTCATTATTATATCGCTCATTGCTGGCGTAAATTCGCTGCGCTTAACCCACGCTACATGGAGAATAAATCTGAAATCAGCTTAAACTTACGCCCGATTTTTCATTCCAAAACTCAAAATATAACGACTATTCTTACGCTTTTGTTCACTCAGAACGAACCAATACAAATCCAATCTGGGCACGAAACTAAGATATAGATTGATTATCCAATGAGATAAGGAATATTTTCAAACGTTGTTCGAATATACGATAACATTAAATTTAACATATAAGGACCGCCTAACATTAATGCCGCAAATGTTATTAATAGCTTAGGAATAAAACTTAATGTCATTTCATTGATTTGGGTAGCCGCCTGAAACATACTGACCAACAGACCTACCGCCAATGCTGGCAATAAAGTAATGGCTACCAATATAATAATGATCTGCAGTGTTGCTTGAAAAGTATCAATTACCACGCCCGGTGTCATTTTTAAAGTCACTCCAGTTTAGTCAATACGAGTTATTTATACATAAAAACTTGAGGCTAATGTTCCCATAATCAATGACCATCCATCCACTAACACAAATAACATAATTTTAAACGGTAGCGATATCATCATTGGTGACAACATCATCATACCCATTGCCATCAGTACACTCGCGACCACAAGATCAATCACTAAAAATGGAATATAAATTAGAAACCCAATCTGAAAAGCTGTTTTTAATTCACTGGTTATAAATGAAGGAATTAATAATGAAAAAGGTATGTCTTCAATCGAGTCGAATTTTTCCCCACCTGAAATTTCAGCAAACATTGCCAGATCAGTTTCACGTGTTTGTGCCGTCATAAACTCTCTGAAAGGTACACCAGCAATTTCAAAAGCTTCCTGCATCTCAATTTTCTCATCCATATAAGGTGTTAATGCATCGTTATATACTTTTTCAAAAATAGGTGACATAATAAAAAAAGTTAGAAAGAGTGCAAGACCAATAAGTATTTGTCCAGACGGTGCCTGCATCAAACCAATCGCTTGTCTCAAAATTGACAGCACAATAATAATTCGAGTAAATGCAGTTAACATCATTAAACCTGCCGGGATGAGTGTTAGCATTGTCATAATAGCTAACACTTGCAATTTCAAAGTATAGGTTTGGCTTCCATCGTCCTGAGTAGCCACCGTCACCATCGGTATCCCTGGATCCGCCGCCCAGCTAGCCATAGGCATAATACATAACAAACATAATAATAAACGCAGTATATAAAACATGGGGCTCACGATTTTTTCTTTAAGTATTGATTTAACTGCTGAACAAAAGGCCGTTTGAATTTTTCTACATCAATCTGACATTCAATTGGATGTTCAAGTACATGCAGTTTTTGTATTTGACCTGGGGTAATTCCCAATAAAATTTGTTGGTCACCCACTTTCATTAAAACAACCCGCTCTCTATTACCTAAACTGATTCCACCGATTAATTTTAAGGACTGACTCGACACACCCACCTGCTGGCCAAATCTCCGATAAAACCAAGCGCTAGCAAAAATAGCAATCACCACTAAAAATAAACCAACGGCGACTTTAACAAGACTCGCCATCACCTCAGGTGAAGAGCTGAGTTGCATGCCTGTATTCGGCTCCACTGCATACACAAGTTCTAGTGGCAATACCATCATGCTCACTAAGACTAATAATTTACGAATAATGTACATCATCGTAATTTTTGGATTCTTTCCATGGAGGTAATCACATCGGTGAGTCGAATACCAAATTTTTCGTTGACGACAACCACTTCACCATGGGCAATCAGTGTTCCGTTCACTAACACATCTAATGGCTCGCCCGCTAAACGGTCAAGCTCTACGACTGATCCCTGATTGAATTTCAAAAGATTTCTAATACTTATTTTTGTCCGACCAATTTCCATAGAAATCGTCACCGGAATATCCAGAATCATATTCAAATCGACATCGCCGTCGGCATCGCTTGTCGACTCATTTTCCTCAGCTAATTCATCTAAGTCAGCAAGTTTCACATCATCATCGACGGCGACAGATTGATCTGCTTCATCATTAGCTTGCTCAGCAAAGGCTTCTGCCCATGGATCATCAACTTCACTCGTGGATTCTTTGTCTTGGTCAGTAGGCTCAGTCATGTCATTTTGCTCATCTATTTATGCTATGGATTAATCAGCTTATTAATAATTTTAATCGCGTGATTTCCATTGTGAGATCCATACTCACATGAAAAAACAGGTACATCCGATGCTTTCGCAGTGACATATTTACCAATTTCAATGGGAATCACATCACCCGGCTTAAGTTGTTGGATTTGCCGTAATGTCAGTTCGGTTTGTGTTAAATCACAACGAATATCTAACATCGCATCCATAATTTCTTCGCGCAATGCCAGCGTCCATCGCTCATCCATATCAACATGGTCACTCAGTACGCCGGCATCAAGTAACTCCCTGATTGGCTCAAGCATGAGATACGGCATGGTGACATGAAATGCACCACCTCCACCTTCAAGCTCAATGTTAAATGTAGACACGACAACAACTTCACTTGGACTCACTATGTTCGCAAAATGTGGATTGACTTCAGCATTAAGAAATTCAAAGTTAACATCTAATACCGGCCCCCAGGCTTCCTTTAAATCTAAAAAAGCTTGGCCTAAAATACTCTCTACAATTTTTAACTCAGTCGGTGTGAACTCGCGTCCTTCAATTTTGGTATGAAATCGTCCTTCTCCGCCAAAATAATTATCGACAATAATATAAACTAGCTTGGGATCAAGCACAAAAAGTGCGCTACCGCGTAACGGATTGACTCGCACCATATTCAGGCTGGTGGGTACAAATAAGCCATGGATATATTCAGCAAACTTCATCATTTGCACACCATCCACAGAAATTTCTGCCGTACGCCTTAGCTTATTGAATAAACTTATTCTAAAATATCGAGCAAAACGCTCATTGATCATTTCCAATGTGGGCATACGCCCACGTGCAATGCGATCTTGTGTGGCAAAATCATAAGAGGATATATCCTCTATGTCACCAGTATCAGCGTCATTATCAAGATCGCCACTTGATACGCCATGTAATAGCGCATCAATTTCATCTTGCGATAATATTTCGGGTCCCGACATAATTATTGAATAACGAAGCTAGTAAAAAAGACTTTTTCGATATTTCCCGTCTGAGCCGCACTACCCACCTGTTCAGTAAGTATATTTTGCAACGTCTCTAGCACTAGGACGAGTAACTTTTCCTTACCTTCCACCGAACGAAAAGTTTCAGAATCTTGAGCACTTAATAACATGAGTATATTGTTTCTCACCATGGGTGCATGCGTAGTTAAGTTATCAATCGTTGACTGATCTCTCGTCATAATTTCGATGGTCACCTGCAAAAACCTGGAACGATTTTTTTCTCTAAAGTTGATCACAAAAGCAGGATCTAGAGGAAAATAAATCGGCGGCCCTGAAACAACAGCCACCGGGGCCTCCTGAGATGGCGCCTGACCTGCCCCGCCCGAATTATCAAGCATACCTGATTCCTTGAGCATAAAAAAAGTCCCTCCCATGCTGACACTAATCACCACGATCGCACCAATCACTATCAACAATATCATTTTAATAGGAGAACCTTTTTTTCCCCCCTCTGCGGCTACAGCGTTTTTTGACATAAATACTCACCTTCATTGTTAATCCCATTCGATAGCTGTATGAAAGCAAGCCTTATACCAGTAATAAATGATGATTTTTAATTGGTCGAGTATTCGCTAGATTTGTCTTGGAAAATTAGAAAAAAGGTTGATTTGACAATGGTTTTCTAAAATAAATTAGATGAATGAAATAAATAACTTAAGGGAAATACTGCCAAATCAAGAATCAGATACAATTAAAGGACAGGATGCACTACCTTCGATTTATTAACCAGCTTAGGCAAGAGTTTGACATTATCATCAATGATAATTTTCACAGTTGTAGGGTCATTGTTGTTTATTCTTAACGCGAAATCCATTCATTACGCGCCGTAAATATGCGCCTCCCAAAACGAAAAACTAAATTCCGTGGCATTTTTATTGCCAATAACTAAGGTACTAATGATATCATCCGTGTCTCCATTGAATATTGTCAGGGTACCCTCCGTCAAATTAGGCACTAACACAAACCAGGACCCAGATCCATCATCAACAAACGCGATAGGCCGGCGGCCACAATCACATTGACCGACTTCAATCACATGGCTTACTGACATAGCCGGCAACCGTGTCGTATCAAAAATATAAAGCAAGTTTGTCTTGATGTTGTCACGCTGCACTCCCTTTCCGGTACTCGCCGTCGTGACATACAACTTACTACCATCGGGGTTAAATCGATAAGTACTCGGATAAATGTCGGGAAAGTAATAGGCGTTTTCAATGGTTTTCGTCTCGGTGTCAAAGACAGATAAGCAGCCTTGCACATGCGCCGTATCGGATTTTCGGTCAACCCCTTTACCGATCAAATACCGGCCACTGGGATTTCCTAACAGATTACTGCTCGTGGGCATTTCAATCGCATCTTCAACTTGATTGGTCTCCGGATTAATCACGGCTATCGTATGATATCCATTATTTAAATTATACAGCTTGCCCGTATGCTCCGAAAAAATCATGCCATGAGGAAATGCATTATTCGGCACCATCGACGGTGCCATGCCTTCTTTTTTGGTATCAAACAAGTTGATGACATACAATATTTTCAAAAAATTTTCAGCATCCATATCATCATTAGCGATAACACTGATGGTTCCATCCACCAAATTACTCACAAACGCACGCTTCGGCAATTGAGGCCACTTTTTAGACGGCCCCACAAATGTCGTCACATGATGACCGCGCCCCACACAAAGCGTTGCCAGCACTTTATTTTCTGGCTGCGTCACGACGGTTACCGAAGCCCCATTATCACCACAATTCAATACATCATTGCCGGTCTCTTTGTCCCCATCATTCATATACCACATGCGTTGACCAAGGACATCCCGATAGGCATAAGCCGCAATCGCGTCTTTAGGAAAATGGGTATCAACACGAATTTCCTTCGTCACTGGATCGAGCAATAAAACCCCTTTATTATTGTCAAAATGCAAAAAAATGGGTTTTTTCTCAACAGCTAATTGCGTTTCTTCGACAACCGGGATAGAACTGACCTGCCAACGACCATCGAGCGTTAATGAAGTCAGTGTACCGACACATCCATCGCCAGAATAACAAACAAAAGACGGTATTGGCCGGTCTTGAGCATTTTGCATAATTTGTCCCTCAACATAAATTTTAAATATCGATTCAGTATATTCGTTGCAATAGCACTTTAATTTGATAAAACCATCTTACATTACAGATTAGCAATAAGATCATACGGCCTCTTGACGAATTAACGATTATTATGCAATTCAATCACTTCTTGCTCTAGCGATTCTTGTTCATTTTTTTGTTTTTGGGCATCACTACGCTGAACTTCCAAACTTGCCAAATAGGCTTCAGAGATATCACCCGTCACATAATCACCATTAAAGCATGAAGCATCAAATTGACTGACGACTGAAGCAGAACGCCGAGTCGCTGTAATTAAATCCTCTAAATCCTGATAGATCAACCAATCGGCACCAATCGCCTCAGCAATTTGTTTTTCATCACGGTTGTAGCCAATTAATTCATCGGTCGTTGGCATGTCAATACCATAGACATTGGGATATCGAACGGGGGGTGCCGCTGAGGCGAAAAAAACATTTTTTGCCCCTGCCTCTCTTGCCATTTGAATAATTTGCTTTGAGGTCGTGCCACGCACAATCGAATCATCCACTAACAAAACATTTTTACCTTTAAACTCCAGCTCGATGGGGTTTAATTTTTGCCTGACCGACTTCTTACGCTGAACCTGCCCCGGCATAATAAATGTTCGACCAATATAGCGGTTTTTAATAAACCCCTCTCGATACTTAACTTCCAAGGTATAAGACAATTGCAAAGCCGCGGTACGACTGGTATCTGGAATAGGAATCACTACATCGATATTATGATTAGGCATTTCACGCTGAATTTTATGCGCCAAATGCTCCCCCATGCGTAGTCGGGCTTTATACACAGAAATACCATCCATAATAGAGTCTGGACGTGCAAAGTACACATATTCAAATAAGCATGGCGATAATACTGGGTGATCGGCGCACTGCTGGGTTTTAATATGTCCATCCATACTCACAAAAACCGCCTCACCTGGCTCGACATCACGAATAAACTCAAAACCTGCGGAATTAATCGCAACACTTTCTGAGGCAATCATATAGTCAGTCTTACCATTGCCTGTGCGTTGCCCGAATACCAAGGGTCGTATCCCATTGGGGTCACGAAAAGCGACAATCCCAAATCCGATAATCATGGCAACGACGGCGTAAGCACCCCGACAGCGTTGATGAACCGCCTTGACTGCCGTAAAAATATCATTTTCATCAATACGCAATTTATCACGGGCCTGCAACTCATGAGCAAAAACATTGAGTAGAATTTCAGAATCTGAACCGGTATTAATATGCCGCAAATCCTCCTGAAACAAACCTTCTTTTAATTCTTCCGCGTTGGTTAAATTACCGTTATGTGCCAAAATAATTCCATAAGGCGAATTCACATAAAAAGGCTGTGCTTCGGAAGAAGATGAACTACCTGCCGTAGGATATCGCACATGACCAACCCCCATATTGCCGCGCAACCGCAACATATGCCGTGTTTGGAAAACATCTCTGACCAAGCCATTGGCTTTACGTAAAAATAGACGACCTTGATCACACGTCACAATACCCGACGCGTCTTGCCCTCGATGCTGCAATACCGTTAACGCATCATAAATATCTTGGTTAACACTGGTATTGGCAACAATACCCACAATTCCACACATGCCTATACTCCAACAATGGCGATATATAATAATTCAGTTTCTAACAACATTTAAATCACTTCGCCTCTGAAAATCGCGACGTCCTAATATAATGGATTAAATATTCAGTGGTTTAATGTCAGTCAAAAGTCACATATTTTACTAATTCCGGTGGTAATTGCCCACGCAACCAGGGAAGCAAATGGGTAAAATAATCCACCATCACCGAGGTTTGCCACCACGCGTGCCCAGGTAACTTGCTCATCAAGCTAGCCAATAACACCACGACACTCACCACCACCACAGCACGCGCTAAACCAAAAAGGGCACCGACCATTCGATTAATTGTACTTAGCTTATTTTTTTTGATGAAACTACCCAATAAATAATTAACAACCGTACCAAGCATCAACGTTGTCATAAATAAAAAAATAAACGATACGGCGATTCTTAATGCCGGCATACTTAAGTGAGGAGCCAATAACACCGTCACCTGATGCGTATAAATCATCGCGACTAACACGGCAACAATCCAAACGATCAACGATAGAAATTCCCGAACACCTCCCCGAAAAAGACTGATGCTTGTGGAAATAAGTAGGATTGACAAAATTAAGATATCAATGGGATTCATATTTATTTTTCAAACATCCACATCGATTTAACCGTCATTGGACAACTTCACCAACAACCCTTTCAAGCCCGTTTCTGCCTGCAGTACTTTGCGTATCGCCTCAGCACGCTCTTTACTTAACTCAGGGCCGACTCGCACTCGCCAAATTATTCCATTTTTTCCGGCAACGGCAGAAACATAGACCCGAAACTGTTTTGCCCGCAATCGATCCTGCAGCGCCTTGGCATTATTTTCTTTAGAAAAACTGGCTAACTGCACCATCCAGGTCGGTGAATAACTCGGCAACGATTCCCTGGCTGGAATGACCTCCTGTAGGGAAGGCGATGATGGTATTTTTTCCTGCGGATCAATCGCCAGGGTGGACAGAGGCAAATCACTTTGGCGTAGTGGCATTTCACGTGTCACTTCACCGCTTGGCTGAAATTCACTCTCATTTCTTTTAAACTCACCCACCTCATCCACTCGAAAGCGCATACTTGCTACCTCTTCAGGCATGACTGGAATATTGGTTTTTTCCAAACGAATCGGATCGGCATCCTTTGGTTCGAGAAGAATTGGTATAAATATGACAGCCAACGATAATAGAACAATAGCGCCAACAATGCGATGAGTTAGTGTCGATTCACTCATGACTCTTCAATTATCCTTCCTAGACTCAATGTGTTTTAAGGTCACTGATACGGTATAAAATGAACCAAAAACCAATAATCGATCACTCGAATTCATTGCCTTCATTGCTGCTTCATAGGCCATTTCGATTTTCTGAAAACATTGCACAGCCGCTAGCGGCGATCCATCGTCGCCCTCTTGTCGATGAAAAAAATATGTCTCAACATCAGCGGCTAACATACCTCGATCGACTTGCAAATCCACCAAGAACCAATCATCAATAAGCGTTTTCAAGGGGGCAATCATCGCTGCAATGTCCTTATCTTCCAACACCCCAAAGATGGCATAGGTTTTTCCGGCACAATACATTTTAGACAAATTATCAGCCAATTGAATCGCCGCCGCCTCATTATGTGCAACATCAACAATACATGTTGGCAGACCAGGCAACACTTGAAAACGTCCAGCTAATTGAACCGATATCAAACCTTGGCGTATGTCCTGATTGCTGACGGGCAAAGCCTCTTGCAAAATATCCAACACACATAACACCGTTGCGGCATTATCTAACTGGTGTCGTCCGAATAAACGCGGCCAAGGCAAGGTATATTTTTGTTGTTGACCGCACCACCAATTCCATGTTTGTTGAGTCGCAGTCATACCAAAGTGATGATTTCGTAAATATACATGGTGACTGGCAGATTTTACCAACGCAATAATGGCCTCGGATAAATCCGTATCGCCGACCACCAAGGGTTTATCGGGACGTGAAATGCCCAATTTTTCAATGGCAATCGCTTCTCGGGTATTTCCAAGCCAATCCATGTGATCTAACGCAATACTCGTCACCACCGCCACATCCGGATCCACCAGGTTAACCGCATCTAAACGCCCACCCAGTCCCACCTCTAAAATAGCCACATCTAATGATGACTGCTGAAAAATATGAAAGGCGGCTAATGTTCCAAATTCAAAATAAGTCAAACTGATATCAGCCCGCCGCCGATCAATGCAGTGAAAAGCCTGACAAATCGATTGATCTGTCACGGCTTGACCATTCACTCGGATACGCTCATTATAATTAAATAAATGGGGCGAAGTATAACAGCCTACTCGATAATTCGCCGCCAATAAAATTGACTCAAGCATCGCGGCGGTGGACCCTTTGCCATTGGTACCAGCCACCGTAATCACAAACCGAGCGAGAGGCTGCTGCTCATTCATTAATTTTTGAGAAACCTGAGAAACACGCTCAAGTCCCATATCAATGGTTTTATTATGTAATTGAGACTGCCAATGTAACCATTGATCTAATTGCAAAAAACGCTCGCGTTGATTCACTCAATACCGCCATACATTTAGTTCATCGCACTCGGTTCTGGGCGCTCACTGTCCAGTACCTTATCGTGTTGTTCGTTTTCCCCCACATTCGATGACTCGTTTTGTTCTTTTTCTGGTGCAACACTTTTTTCTGTGACGTCAGATTCCACTTGCGGTACAATATCCACGAGTTCAACGGGATATAACATCAACGAAATTTTAGCTATTTTTTCACGCATTTCACGCCGATCAACAATCATGTCAATGGTACCATGCTCTAATAAAAACTCACTGCGCTGAAATCCATCAGGCAATGTTTCTCGCACCGTTTGCTCGATCACACGCGGCCCCGCAAAACCAATCAATGCCTTAGGCTCAGCAATATTCACATCGCCTAACATGGCCAAACTCGCAGAGACGCCCCCCATGGTCGGGTCTGTCAATACGGAAATAAAAGGAATACCTTGTTCACTCAATTTTGCGAGGGCGGCACTGGTCTTAGCCATTTGCATCAAGGAAAATAAGGCTTCTTGCATACGCGCGCCGCCACTTGCTGAAAAACACACAAAAGGAATTTTATCTTCCAAGCAAATATTCACTGCCCGCACAAAGCGCTCCCCCACCACCGATCCCATGGAGCCTCCCATGAACCGGAATTCAAAGGCCACGGCAACTAAAGGCACCCGGTCGACGGAGCCTTTAATGGCGATTAACGCATCTTTTTCTTCGGTCGCTTTTTGTGCTTGGCTAATGCGGTCTTTATATTTTTTACTATCTTTAAATTTTAAGGCATCCACCGGTTCAAGCACTTCACCAATTTCCGCACGGCCCTCTTTATCCAAAAACCAATCGAGCCGTTGCCTACCATAAACTCGCTCATGGTGCCCACACTTGGGACAGACATTAAGATGGCGCTCCAGCTCGGCACGAAACAAGACCGCACTGCAACCATTACATTTTGCCCAAAGGCCTTCGGGAACCGCACGTTTAGTCAGATTCTCCGTACGGATTTTTAAGGGCATTAATTTTTCAAACCAACTCATTTATCGTTATCCGTTATATGCTAAAGAATACTCTTTCAAAATCGATTTTTAAATACGACGATCAATAGCTGTACGCAAGCTCGCTACAAATGCAGATAATTCCGTCAGCATTTCTGCTGGCTTATCTTGTAAAGACTCAATGCGCTTCACGACCGCGCTGCCCACCACCACAGCATCAGCAAACTGACCAACCTCCGCTGCTGTTTGAGGATCGCTAATGCCAAAACCCACGCCGATAGGTAAATCTGTCAAATGGCGTAATTGTTCCATTTTTTGTTTGACATCATGGACATTCAAACGGGAAGAGCCCGTCACCCCTTTTAGTGAAACATAATAGAGAAAACCGCTGGCACATTGCGCAATACGCCGTACCCGCTCATCGGTGCTCGTCGGAGCAATTAAGAAAATGGGATCAAGTGCTTGCTGATTCAAGGTTTCAATGAAATCTTTGGCTTCTTCCGGAGGCAAATCCACCGTTATCACCCCATCCACACTCGCTTTTTTGGCGCGCTCAGCAAACAAACGATACCCCATCGCCTCAATGGGATTCAGATAGCCCATCAATACCACAGGTGTATGTTGGTTTTTTGTTCGAAACAAGGCCACCATATCCAGCACCTGAGACAAACTAACACCATGCACTAAAGCCCGCTCACAAGCCGCTTGTATGACCGGACCATCGGCCATGGGATCAGAGAAAGGCACTCCCACTTCGATGATATCTGCACCACTCTCAACCATGGCGTGCATAATATCCACGGTACTTGAGGGTTGCGGATCACCGGCAGTAAGGTAAGGAATAAGCGCCGTCTTTTGCTTTTGTTTTAATGCCTGAAACGTTGTACTCAGCCGGCTCATACCTGTATCCCCTCGCGTTGCGCAACCGTGTGAATGTCTTTGTCACCACGACCCGATAAATTCACCAAAATATTGGTATCTTTTCCGAGTTCAACCGCTAATTTAGCTGCATACGCCAAAGCATGACTCGACTCCAAAGCCGGCATGATGCCTTCAATGCGAGTTAAATCATGAAAAGCTTGCAATGCCTCATCATCGGTAATCGCCACATAATTGGCACGCCCGGTATCTTTTAACCAAGCATGTTCAGGCCCCACCCCTGGATAATCCAATCCCGCTGAGATAGAATGAGTTTCAATAATTTGCCCATTATCATCTTCCATTAAATAGGTTCGATTACCGTGCAATACCCCCGAACGACCGGCACATAGCGGTGCCGCATGACGTCCCGACGTAAGACCATCACCACCGCCTTCAACGCCATACATGGTGACTGAAGTGTCATCAATGAAAGGGTAAAATAAACCAATGGCATTGGACCCTCCCCCCACACAAGCCACTAACGCATCAGGCAAGCGCCCTGTTTGTTCGAGCATTTGCTGGCGGGCTTCCCGACCAATAATTGCCTGAAAGTTGCGAACCAAGACAGGATAAGGATGCGGCCCAGCCACGGTACCAATAATGTAGAAGGTATTGTCAACGTTAGTCACCCAATCCCGCATGGCTTCATTGAGTGCATCTTTTAGGGTTTTAGAGCCAGAAGTCACCGGCACCACTTCCGCCCCTAATAAACGCATTCGATAAACATTTAATGCCTGTCGCTTGATATCATCGGCCCCCATATATACCACACATTGCAAGCCAAGACGGGCAGCAACCGTTGCCGATGCCACACCATGTTGGCCAGCACCGGTTTCTGCGATAATGCGCGTTTTACCCATGCGTTTCGCCAATAGCGCTTGCCCTACCGCATTATTTATTTTATGCGCCCCCGTGTGATTTAAATCTTCACGCTTTAGATAGATATTGGCACCACCGAGCAAACTCGACCAACGTTCCGCAAAATAGATAGGGGACGGGCGACCCACATAGGTCGCTAAATCAAGATCTAATTCCTTAACAAACTCAGGATCCGTTCGAAATCGTTGATACGCTGCGTGTAGTTCATCAAGTGGCTCCATGAGGGTTTCGGCAACAAAGCGTCCACCGTAGAAGCCGAAATGACCATTTGCATCGGGTAAATTAACTGCCATCTGTTGTAACCTTATCAATTAAATTGACTTGCTTAATAAAATTTTTAATTTTTGTGGGATCTTTTATCCCTTGACTCACTTCGACACCGCTACTCACATCCACCGCATAAGGCTGTGTCATCGTAATCGCCCGGCCCACATTATCGACGGTCAAGCCACCCGCCAAAATAATGGGTTTCTGTAAATTTGGGGGGATGCGATGCCAATCAAAGCGATCACCACTACCGCCACTGCCACCACTAGCATGACTATCGAGTAAAAAACCACTTGCCCCTGATAAATAAGGCTGCACGTATTCAAGGGGATCAATCCCACCGCCCATCGGCACGGCTTTGATATATGGCAAATCAAAAGCTTCACATAGAGCAACAGGCTCATTACCGTGAAATTGCAGTGAAGACAAGGACAGATGGCTGACTATTTCTTCTATTTCAATCAGCGTATTGTCCATAAACAAGCCCACCGTACTCACAAATGGCGGCAATACATTCAATAGCGTTTCCGCTTGTTCCAGCGTCACATGACGAACACTTTTTTTCACAAAAACCAAACCAATGGCATCAACCCCCAAGCCCGCAGCATACGATGCATCATCGGGCCGCGTTATCCCGCATATCTTGATTCGAGTTCGCATCCCCTTCCCCTGCCTGAAACCTATATTACAACCAATTTTGAAAATGAGCGAATCACAGAACGACTATAAATCAACCAGTTTTTCATGTAATACATTGAATAGTATTTTTAGCTTGAGACAACACCCACCAAATCAACCGTGCCCATTATGTCCGCGCACCCGAAGCAAAACAAAAACAGATAGATTACCAAACTGCGTTGCTCGGCGAAAGCTGAGGTAGAGAAAATTTATCAGGATAGGAAACTTGCTGTAAATACAAGCCATATGGTAACGCCGTCACTCCCCCTTGTGTTCGGTCTCGGTGCTCCAATACCATTTTAGCCCACCCGGGTGATTGCTTACCACAGCCGATATCAATGAGTACACCCGCTATGTTTCTAACCATATGCTGCAAAAATGCATTGGCTTCAATAGTGATGATTATATATAAACCAAAACGCTGAACGGATAATTCATAGATCTGCCTTATCGGCGTGCTTGCTTGGCAAGCCACCGCTCGATACGAAGAAAAGTCATGCTCACCCATCAAATCACAAGTAGCTTGAGCCATACGTTGCTCATTAAGTGGTCTTGCTATCCAGGTGACTCGTTTTCGTAAATAGCTGGGTCTTATCGCACGATTGAAAATAATATACTGATAACGCCGTCGAACCGCTGAAAAACGCGCATGGAAATCATGGATAACCGGTGTTGCCCATAGCACGCTCACTTGATCCGCTAAAAAACGGTTCGCTCCAAATACCCAGGCTCGGTTATCTCGCTGAACAGCTGTTTCAAAATGCACCACTTGCTCAGCCGCATGTACTCCGGTATCTGTACGTCCCGCACAAATAACCGATATTGGGCTAGCCGCTACTTTAGTCAGTGCCGCTTCGACGGCTTGCTGCACCGTTGGCACACCACACTGCGTTTGCCAGCCACAGAATGCACTGCCATCATATTCAACCCCCATGGCAATTCTGTTTGCCATCGAACCTTCATTATTTAATATCACCGGATCACGCCACCCACCAAAATAACACTATCATCAATAAAGGCACACTCCATTGAGTCCAAGGGGGACAAGATTGCGCATCAAAGCATAATTCAACGGGTTCATAAGATTGATTAAACACATTAACTAAAGGATTTAACAAGGAATTGACTAATATATCAAATTTATTCTGCAAGGAGTGATTCGTTACGGGTGGAGGTTTGCTCAGCCAGTCATCAGGTCGTTTATTATTTTTAATCAGTTCGAGCGTTAAAACTGTCCGCACGATAAACCGCGTCCGAGAAAACCCCAGATAGGCCAGCGGCAAACTCAGCCAATATAAACCCGCAATCATTGCCGACGTTCGGGTCGCGACAAATAATACATTAACGGCGACCACAATGAAAACCAGCGAAATAATACGCTCAACGGCGAGTAACACACCCTCACCAGTCGGTGACAAGGTTGGCCATGTAGCAATGATAGCCTCCCCTGGGATAAACCAAAAATAAAGGATCAATATGGAGATGAAAAAAAATCGCAACCGGCGCAACATTTGCCAAGTGGCTTGAAGTGGCTTTTCTGGGAGTTGACACCAAACCAACAGTAACATGCCACCAGCGAGTAATAAAACATAGCGATGGGCCACCGCCACATTAGCAGTAAAAACAAGCAGCATCATGACTCGAACGGCAGGATGAATGGAAATCAAAGGTGCCCGCAATAAGGTAAGATTTATTTTTTATTCACCGCTTTTCAATCGGTGACAATTATCAAAAAATCCAGTGGGTATACTCATGCTGAGTATACATAATGGCTAATATGCTTTCTATACACCGAGCAAACCATCTTCACGTATTGCGTTCGTTAAAGAAAGAACGCCAAAATAGTTCACTAAACATATACTCCATAACCAGTAATATATTAGCCATGACTCCGTTTTCGTAGCTGTAACATTAAGCTTTCTGCTTCCCGTTTTTGCTCTTCATTACCACTTTGCACAACTTCGTATAATAGTTCATTGGCCGCTTCAACATCACCCATATCCACATAGGCACGAGCTAATTCCATTTTGGTAGCAACCTCATCATTTAGCAAGAAAAATGAGCCTTGCTGGCCCTCAGATACAGATTCCTGCGTCGAATCGTTAACAATACCATCTGCGGGCATTTGACCCACCACCGCATGAGTGAATTCCGACTTCGGCTCATCACCTAAAGGAGCCAACACTGAAAAGTCATGCACATCCAGCATGGCAGAAAGCTCATGGGCTTGCTCGTCATCTGAGATTTCTATTTTGGACAAATGATCCACATCTAAGGCCGACGGTTTATCCTTAGCCGCTATGTCATCAATAAACAAATCCGCCTTGATATCAACATCGTCAGGGGATTTATCTACGACGGGGTTGGCTGGCGGTGATTTCGTGGAAAAATCAGGCACACTAAATTCTAACGGTGGCAAATCATCATCTTGCCATTCCTCACTGGCTGCAGATTCACCTACCTCGCTTAAAGAACCCGATATACTTGCTGCCGTTTCTTGTTTTTCGGAAACAAATTTAGGGGTTAATTCAAGGCTGCCATCAGCACTTTCCGCGTATAACTCGTAACTACCGGGCAGCTTATCGATCTCCTCCTCATCCATCGCTTGCGGAGGCGTGGCTTCATCATCTTTTGCTTGGGCGCCTGAAACTTGTTCAGTAAAGTCCTCAGATGGCAACTTTGCGAGCAACTCATGATCAGCCTGCTGGCCTTTAAAAGCAGGATTATCAGGACATAATTCAACCCCCATATCCATCACCCGCTCCCAAATCGGATGCTCTGCACCGCCGAGTACACGATAGAGTTGATCAGCCCGCTCATTAAATGTCTCAATATCCCGTTGTGCGTACGAAATTTCCAGTAATTTCAGCTTTAACTGATGTCGCTCTGGTTCGATTTTAATGGCTGTTTTTAATAAATCTTCTGCTTTTTTAAAGCGTCCATAGGCGATATAAACATCCGCTTCAGCCAGAGGATCAATATCACTGGAGCCACTGGCCATCTGACTATTTTCGGGGGGAGCAGCAAAACCCAAATCTGAAATTGCACTAAAGTCATGGACTTCAATCTGCTCTTCTTCATTACCTGTGTGACTACTGCCCTCACTCAGATCATTTTGACTCGGGTCATCTGCCTCTGGCGTAAACCAAGTATCTTCTTCCCGCATTGAGGCAAGTTCAGCCTCTTCATCTTTATCGATTCGTTTGCGAATCAACATCCAGATCAACACAATTAACAATAACAATACCCCGGCAGCGGTTGCCAAATTCACAGGGTCTTGCAGTAATGCTTGGATTTTCTCTTTAAGGTTATCCACTGTTGATGGCAGTGCCGCTTCTTGCTCAGCGAGCTCAGGAATAACATTGCCTTCAGACAATATTTCAGTCACAGCAACGTCCTCACCCAAGCTTTGCTCATCCGTGCCTGGCACATTGAGCTCAAGCGTTGGCACATCTGCCTCGACTTCAACCTCAGACGTTGTTCCTTGCAACATTTGCAACTCTTGATCTTTTAATTGGATCAAGCGTTGCATCGACGCCACTTGATTCTCCAACGCAGACAAACGAGTATTGAGTTCCTCATTTTCCCGACGTGAGGCCTCAGCAGCTTCATTAGTTAAAGCCAGCTCAATACGTACCGCTTTAATCTCTTCTGACGAAGCATTCACACCCGCATTATCATTACCGACCGGTATAAAATCTTCGCTTACCGGACTCACTAGCTCAAGCAACTCAGGTGTATCATTCGCCAGTTCGGTAGTCTCATCAAACACGTCAAGGCTGTCACTACCGCGTGGCGTAACATCAGCGGATTTGGATGTCACTGCATTACTTGCCTTGCGCTGCCGACTCACTTCCAACCATTCTCGATGATGTCGTTTCATCTCAGCAATCGCCTCGGCTTTGCTGATGCCCGGCAATGCCTGAGGGTCCTTGATGCGCAAGATCGCGCCGGCATTTAGCATTGATACATTATTACCAAAAAACGCTCGAGGATTATCACGAAACAGACCTAACATCATTTGTTCAACGGAGATACCGGTGGGCTTTATCGCATCCGCAATTTCCCATAACGTGTCGTTATTCTTCACGGGTCCATATTGAATATCATCCTGCTCTGTATCAGCAAAAAAATCATCATTGGAAGCAGGCAATGAACGTTCAATCGGTGCCGGTTCAGTGACAGGCATCGAGCTTTCTAACGGCTGATTTATTGCGAAACGGGTGGGGAGTGTGCTTTTAGGGGGATCCACTGGCGCTGTTTTTTCATCGACAAAAACCGGCGGATCCAGCAATACGGTAAACTCTTTTAACGTTCGACCATTTGGCCAATTAAATTCGAGAAGAAAACTCAGAAAAGGCTCACGAATCGAGTCTTTGCTACTGATGTGAACACGATACTCGCCCTTTACATCCTCAAGTATTTTGAAGCTTAAATGCTTTAGCTCAGGGGTTAAATCAATACCCATGCGCTCGTAAACATCATCCCTTGCTAAAGAAACCGTTAACCCATCGAGATCTTTTGGTTTTATATTTTTAATGGGGATTTCGGCATCGAGTGGCTGATTCAGCGCAGAGTTTAATGAGATGTTACCAACACCCAGTGCAAAAACCGTCGCCGGTGACATAAAAAGACACAGCAAAACAGTAGTACAAACGGTTAAACAAATTTTTTTGAGGAGATAAAACCTTCCGATACTAACGTCCATTATTTCCGTTGCCTTCCTGCCCACCTGCAAGCACAGTTTGTCACCTACAAGTAGTCGTTTATTAAAATTTCAGCAATTTGCACGCTGTTAAGAGCGGCCCCCTTGCGGACGTTATCGGCAACTACCCATAAATTTAAACCTTTGGTGCAAGAAATATCTTCCCTGATTCGTCCGACATAAACCGGATCGTTTTTTGCGCCCTCGGTGACCGCTGTCGGGTATCCTCCGGGTTTGCGCTCATCCAGCACCACGATACCGGGCGCTTTTTCCAAGAGGTCTCTGGCCATAAGCGTGGTAATCTTGTCACGTGTCTCAATATGAATCGCCTCGGAATGCCCATAAAACACCGGTACCCGCACGGCCGTCGGGTTGACCAATATCTCGCTATCCTCCAAAATTTTACGGGTTTCCCAAAGCATTTTCATTTCTTCTTTGGTATAACCGTTGTCCATAAACACATCAATCTGTGGAATCACATTAAAAGCGATCTGCTTGGGATAAACGTCGGTAATCATTTCTTTGAGATTAAGCAATGCCGTGGTTTGGCCAATTAACTCATTCATTGCCGTTTTGCCCGACCCAGAAACCGCCTGGTAAGTGGCCACATTAATACGTGTAATACCAACCGCATCATAAATCGGCTTTAACGCTACTAGCATTTGGATGGTTGAGCAATTAGGATTGGCAATAATGCTGCGGGCTTGGTAGCCATCAATTGCGTGAGCATTAACTTCAGGCACAATGAGCGGAACATCATTGTCATATCGAAAATGTGACGTATTATCAATTACCACACAACCACATTCCGCCGCTTTCGGTGCATACTCGGCAGAAACCGAGCCACCCGCTGAAAATAAGCCAATGTCAGCTTGGCTAAAATCAAATTCAGCTAAATGGCCTACCTTATATAATTTCCCATTTAATTCAACCCGACTACCCGCCGAACGTTCGCTCGCCAAGGGATAAAACTCAGCGATTGGAAAATGACGCGCCTGCAAGATGGATATCATTGTCTCACCCACCGCTCCCGTCGCACCAACCACCGCGACATTATACTTTTTGGTCATTTAACACATTCCTTAAAAACTAGAGTTCAGCCAACATCGGGCAACCGATCATTTAATCCCACTTGAGACCGTGGTTCCAGCGGAATTTTTCTTCCGGCGGCGATACAAAGCAAAAATCTGCCGCCTTCAGAAAACCCTCTGTGAAATCAATTCTCTTCGCGATTTTCAAACACGAGGCGGCCCAATCTCGGGTTTAGCTTATTGAATTGATATTTTTGAGCGCCTGTACAATGGCATCGCCCATCTGTGATGTCGTTACTTTTGTCGTGCCAGCCGTATAAATATCCGCCGTACGCAAACCACTGGCTAATACCTCATCCACCGCCAGCTCGATACTTTTGGCTAAACCACTTTCATTCAATGAATAACGCAGCATCATTGCCACCGACAATATCGTCGCCATCGGATTGGCAATACCTTGATTGGCAATATCTGGCGCTGAACCATGAATCGGCTCATACATGCCCTTGCCCATGGCATCCAACGATGCCGAGGGCAACATACCAATCGAGCCGGTTAGCATCGCAGCACAATCTGACAAAATATCACCAAACATATTCGTCGTGACGATGACATCAAATTGTTTCGGGGCTCGTACCAATTGCATTGCCGCATTATCAACGTACATGTGGCTTAACTCAACATCTGGATAATCTCTCGCCACATCGGTCATAACTTCGCGCCATAATTCAGTGCATTCTAGTACATTTGCCTTATCCACCGAACAGAGTTTTTTATGGCGCTTCTCGGCAATTTCGAATGCAATACGCGCAATCCGTTGAATTTCTGATTCACTATAAACGAGCGTGTTAAAACCTTGCCGTTCACCATTGGCTAACGTTCGAATGCCGCGCGGCTGGCCAAAATAAATGCCTCCGGTTAACTCACGTACAATGAGAATATCCAAACCCGCGACCACCTCGGGTTTTAAGCTTGAGGCTTGCGCTAATTGAGGCGCCAAAATCGCCGGTCTTAAATTGGCAAATAAACCCAGCTCTGCACGTAATCCAAGCAAACCTTTTTCCGGTCGCTGAGCCATCGGCAACGATTCCCATTGCGGACCACCCACGGCCCCAAGCAAAATCGCATCAGCCGATTTCACACACATTTGGGTTTCATCCGGCAACGGTATCCCCTTCGCCTCAATCGCGGCTCCCCCGATAAGCGCGTCTTCTATCATTAACTGAAAACCAAAATCACTCTGTAGGCAATGTAATACTTTTAAAGCTTCTGCCACAATTTCTGGCCCAATGCCATCCCCTGCCAGTACTGCAATTTTCTTCATCATTGCTATCTTCCACGATCAATCCTGTAATCCACTCAAACCGACAAGCACTCGCATCAATCCGCTCACTGACAGCCCACCACGGTCAATATTCACCCAAATTTATCAGACCATGCTCAGTCTATTTCACAACCGCTTTGCGTTCACAAAACAACCAAGGCGCTTCTTTTTGGCGTTGTAATTCATATTGTTTAATCGCATCAACATGCTGTAATGTCAGGTCAATATCATCCTGGCCCTTGATCAAACATTCTTTCCTGAAAGCATCAAGCTCGAACTCAATGGTCAATTGCCCAGGCGTTGTTATTTGCTGTGTCGGCAAATCTATCACCAGTTGATAGCCCTCCGTTGCCAGGGTTTCTTGAAACAACTGATCAACGATTGATTTACTTAATATGATGGGTAGAATACCATTCTTAAAACAATTATTGTAAAAAATATCCGCAAAACTTGGTGCAATAATCGCCCGAAATCCGTAATCTTGCAATGCCCAAGGCGCATGCTCACGACTGGAACCACAACCGAAATTATCTCTCGCAAGCAGTATGGTCGCCCCCGAATAGCGCGCCTGATTTAAAATAAAATCGGGATTGGGTTGCCGTTTACGCTGATCCATACCTGGCTCACCATGATCCAAATAACGCCACTCATCAAACAAATTGGGACCAAAACCGGTCCGTTTGATTGACTTTAAAAATTGTTTTGGAATCATCGCATCAGTATCCACATTCGATTTATCTAATGGAACAACAAGCCCTGTGCATTGGTTAAATGCTTGCATCAAGCGTTCTCCTCAAACTAATGTACGTACATCAACAAAGTGCCCAGCAACAGCGGCGGCAGCGGCCATGGCGGGACTCACTAAATGCGTCCGTCCAGCTGTGCCCTGGCGACCCACAAAATTTCGATTGGAAGTCGAGGCGCAACGCTCTTGTGGTGCTAAGCGATCAGCATTCATCGCTAAACACATCGAACACCCCGGTTCTCGCCATTCAAAACCCGCCTCACGAAAAATATCGTGCAAACCTTCTTGCTCAGCTAATTGTTTCACTAAACCCGAACCAGGAACTACCATCGCCAATTTGATATTGGCTGCCACTTTTCGGCCTTTGACAATGTGTGCCGCTTGACGTAAATCCTCAATCCGTGAGTTAGTACACGAACCAATAAACACGGTATCAATGTGAATGGCCGTCATTGGCGTATTAGCCTCAAGCCCCATATATTCAAGAGCGGCGCGCATACCTGCTCGTTTGACCTCATCCCGTTCAGTCATGGGGTCCGGCACATGACCATCAATGGCAACCACCATTTCCGGTGACGTCCCCCAACTCACCTGCGGTTTAATCTCTGCGGCATCAAGATCAACCACACAATCAAACTGAGCATCCGCATCACTATGCAAATATTGCCAAGCCGTGACCGCCTGTTGCCATTGCTCACGGGTCGGTGCGAAGGGTCGATTTTTTACATAGTCGATGGTTTTTTGATCCACCGCGATCATGCCGACACGTGCCCCCGCCTCAATCGCCATATTACATACCGTCAGGCGCCCTTCGATGGATAATGCCTTAATCGCATCGCCACCAAACTCAATGGCATACCCGGTGCCGCCCGCCGTGCCTATCTTGCCGATAATCGCCAAAATAATATCCTTGCCAGTAATGCCAAGCATCGCTTGGCCATTCACTTGAATTAGCATATTTTTTGATTTTTGTTGAATCAAGCACTGGGTCGCTAACACATGCTCTACTTCTGAGGTGCCAATACCAAAAGCTAATGCGCCTAGGGCACCGTGGGTGGCGGTATGTGAATCACCACACACCACCGTCATACCTGGCAAAGTCGCGCCTTGTTCCGGTCCTATCACATGAACAATGCCCTGCCGAATATCATTCATTTTATATTCAGTGATACCAAAGTCTTCACAGTTTTTATCCAGTGTTTCTACCTGTAATCGGGAGATCGGATCGGCAATCCCCTGGATTCGATCCACGGTGGGTACATTATGATCGGGGGTCGCCAAGTTTGCCTGCGTTCGCCACACTTGCCGCCCTGCCAATCGCAAACCGTCAAACGCTTGTGGCGAAGTCACTTCATGCACTAAATGGCGATCGATATATAATAAGGCCGTCCCATTAGGTTGCTCGTATACACAATGCGCCTCCCATAATTTGTCGTAGAGCGTTTTACCCGTCATCATCGTTCCTCAGTCACTACCAATATTTATCATGAATTTTATAGGGGTCATCAACTTTTTGACGCTTCCCCTTAAAAACACCCGTTGACCCACACGAACCGCTAAGATCATCAATCGTAGTGTACTAATGGCACTACTATTACTCAAACGCATAATATTCATGTAATATATTCTTATTTGGAATACTTATCTATCGTGGACTTTGCTGCATTACGTGCCTTTACCGCTGTTGCCGAACATCAATCTTTTTCGATGGCGGCCAGTGTATTATTTTTAAGCCAATCGGCCATCAGTAAACGAATTTCGGGTCTCGAAATGGCCTTGAATTGCAAATTGTTTGATCGAATTGGCCGCAAAACGCTTCTCACAGAAGCCGGCCTTACCTTACTCCCCCGAGCCCACCAGATACTGGCAGCCGTTGAAGATAGTCGCCATGCACTGCATAATCTGACGGGGGAAGTTAGCGGTGAAGTAAAAATCGCCACCAGTCATCACATTGGCTTACATCGCCTGCCTCCGGTATTAAAAGCCTATATTCGCCGCCATCAAGCAGTGAGTTTGGATATGCGATTTTTAAACTCGGAAGCCGCTTGCCACAGCGTTGAACAAGGTGAAGTTGATTTAGCCATTATCACACTACCACTGTACCAGCATCACAAACTGTCCTATGCACCACGCTGGACAGACCCCCTGGTCTTTGTGGCTAGCCTCGATCACCCGCTCTGCCCAACAAGCACCATCGAGACAAGCGAGCTTGTCACGCACCGAGCCATTCTGTCAGCACCAGACACCTACACCCGAGCGATTCTTGATTCAGCACTCGCCGCTCAACACGTCACAATCCAAACGTGCTTGGTCACCAATTATATGGAAACCATAAGAATGATGGTGAGCATCGGTATGGGTTGGAGCTTATTACCTAAATCCATGGTAACCAATGAACTTAAGGTACTCACCGTCAAAGATATCCAATTAAGCCGAATGTTAGGCACGGTCATTCATCTCGATCGCACGTTATCCAATGCCAGCAAGGCTTTACTGGAAACACTCCAACAATTCCGTTGACATTCGACTCCGTGCTAATTCATGCCGATAACGAGAAATCCAACACCTGGCAAAGTCGTTGCAATACTGCAATTTATTGATCGTTGATGATATTTTCAATATTCATCAATGTCGGATTTAGCAATGATAGGAGCATAAAATCATGACGCTGGCACAGCCCAAAAAAAACCTCGCCACACTTCAACCCACGATGGATGAACGGAAACCAATGAATGGCAATGGTGCCATTCTCGACCAACATGGTAGTGAAGTTATCATTACAGAAAATATGATTATTGAAGCCTGCGAGAAACTCCATCGAGAATGGGGGTCCGTATTCCGACCAAGAAATGCAAACAAACTAGAATGATGACAGCAAAGCACCCACAATCCCACTTCATGACGAGTATTGCATGTGATAAATTTATTCAGCGGTTATCATACGCTCTTCGGTAGCGGCAGCAACCAACTTGTTAAATACGTAACCTTCCACCCTCACTTTGAGCCAATTATCCACACGACCAAGCGATTCGATGCTGACCCCCTGAGGAATAGTTAATAGCTTTTGACTCTTGCTCGATGCCTCAACTCTTAAATTAACCCCAAATTTTCCACTCACTGTCAGCACTTCAACAACGGGTGAGACGGGTATCCCAACCGCTTGATTGTGCTTTATCTGATCCATGGCGTGGGATAACTCAACGAACAATGCCTCAATTTCTTTATTTTTATCGGCTAATTCTCCGGTCAGTTTTTGATTCGTGCGCTCTATTTGAGAATAGGCTTGAATAGCCGTACCCAGCTTCGCTCGCTCAGCATTCAATGCTTGTTCGCTTACCACAAATTGCTGGCTTAATTTTTGATTCGACTGTATTACATCCTGATATTGTGCCTCAATTGCTTGCAATTGCTGATGATAAGCGGCAATTTGATCATCATATTGCTGAATTTTTTTTTCATATTCGGCCATTTTTTCCGCTGGGAAGTCCAATTCTGGTTTTATTTTATGGATTGCTGTATTTTTTTCACTCATCAAGTCATCAAACTCTGACCTCGACTTAGCCAATTCAGCTAGACGAGCTTGCAGTCGTCTAATTTCCAGCTGCTTGGCAGACACGTCGCTCAATGCCACCAATTTCTCATCTTCCCGTTGACCAGCAACAAAAGCCAATATAAGTAATCCCACCAGCAAAACAGTCATGACCCAAAAATATCCACCAGACAACTTTTCCATGAAGCACTCCGTGCGTATTGATCAACCAAAGTTCATGCTTTTGAACCTCTCAATCACCTCAAATAGACGCCCAACACGAAGCGGCTTGCAATTGCTATTCCTGTCTTAAAACCGACATTGGGCAGCCTATCATTTGATCTCGATTGATCCTTGATTCCACCAAAATTTTTCGTCAGTCAGCTATACAATAAGCATGACCTCCTTCAGAAAAACCCCTGTGAAATCCATTTTCTTCGCGATTTTCAAACACTAAACTGCCCAATGTCGGTTAAAATATTCGATAATCACTCAAAATTCATCAGGCCGCTTAAAAAAAACGGACTCACCAAACGTAATAATAATCAAACCAAGCGGGCGAATTCATTGCATTTAAAAAAACATCTTACGACACGGCTTGTTCACCGAACTGCCAACGGACGGCTTCCCGATAGGCGACATGATGTGTCAACAAATCGTGGTGTGTTCCTTGACTCATACTACCATCGTCATTCAGATAAATAATATAATCTGCCGCCCGTATCGAAGCATAACGATGTGCAATAATAATCGTTGTTCGCTGATTAGATAATTGATGAATAACATTGATAATTTTTTTTTCTGTTTGGCTATCTAGTGCAGAACTCACTTCATCGAGCACCAAAATTTTTGGATCTCGCAAAAATACTTGTGCCAAGGAAAATCGCTGCATTTGCCCGGTTGACATAAACTGACCACGATCACCGATCAGCGTATCTAACCCAAGTGACCACTGTTGAATAAATTCCCAACAGTGACTCATTTCACAAGCTTGCACTAGCTCTTGTTCGGAGGCATTAGGTTTGGCAAGGAGAAGATTCTCCCGTACTGTCTCATAAATAATCACCGGACCTTGCCACACAATCGCAATATGTTTGCGAATCGACTCAATACTCACCGCCTGCAGATCTTGCCCATCAATACAAATCGTTCCTGGACTTGGATCATAAAATCGCATCAGCAAATGAGCCAAGGTTGTCTTACCAACACCACTGCGACCCACAATCGCAACCGTTTTTCCTCCAGCGATAGTGAAATCTAAATGACGAAACAACGGCTCACATTCATCATAAGCAAACGTCACATCGCTAAAGGTAATGCTACCTTGAGTCACCTTTAAAGGTTGAAGCACACACGTATCATTGACAATGGATGAGGTCACCTTAAAAGGTTCGATAACACGATGCGCCGCCGCTAAATCAGCTTGCGCTTGAAAAGGGGCCTGAGCAATACCACGGACTGGCACGGATGAATACCCTAAATACAATAAAAAACTGACCAAAGCCCCTAATGACAAGTCACCGGCCTGGATACTTTTGACACCGGCATAAATAACGATGAGTCCCACGAAATAAATAAGGAAAGAAAAACTCGATGAAAAAGCAACATCTAACCAGCGCTCTTTCATTGCCCATCGAAATGCCTGAGCAAAAGATTTTTCATGGCCGTCTTTGATTTGTTTGGCCGCATCAAATGCATTGATGCCTCGCAAATGTGTCAAGGTCTTTTCTTCGTAAGCGAGCAATGTCCCATTTTTTTTTAAAAACTGCGCGGCCGCTTGCTTTTTCCGCTTTCCAAAAAACTGCTGATGCCAAAGAAAAAACGGCGATAACAGAAAGGCAAGCAACGCCAACTGCCAATCGATCCAAAATAACATCAAACAATAAAGTAATGCCGTCGTCAAATGAGAAACCAAAAAAAACGGTAGCTCAATAAATAAATTTTGGGTTTTATCCACATCGTGACTCATACGCGCCAGCAAATCCCCTTTGCTGTAACGATTGGCTTGCATGATAGATAACACCATAAAACGAGCTAGGACTTCTTGCCGAACGCGTCCGACAAAGCGCAACCCAATCCAATTACTGGCTAATGTTGACCAAAACAATAACACTTGATTAACTAATATGATAACGATTAGCGTCATCAATGAGACAACCAGTCGAGAGTAATCGCCAGACGCTAAGATATCAAACGGTACCCCTAAATACCAAATAAGTGCCGTATTACTTACCGCAATACCAACAATCCCTAACAAAACTAAAAAGGCATAATTTTTATCAGGGAGCAAATACGGCTTAAAGTAAGAGAAGCTGTTAATGATGTCGGAGAAAAATATCAGTCTAGTCACCATGTAGAAACCTGATTAAGGTTGAATCATTTTTATGTACAAGACATACTCAACTAAGGAATGGGCGACGTAATCACTTCCCGGTTTTTATTGCCGATGGGTTTTAGCTATCGATCAATACGACATATCCCAGATAAAATATCTCTGATAGTTTGAGGGTTCAGAAGGCCATGAATATCATTGACGTTAGCGGTGGACAACCGCCTAAAGCGCTGGTGTAATGCGCCCCCCGTTAGTGCCACACCGCTTAACCTCTCAAAGACATCCGAATAAACGCGCTGACCTACGTGGTTAACCAATTGACATCCGCCTACCTTACCATCTTTTTGCAACAAAAGCATTCGCATTTCATCCCCCAGACTCGGCAAATTAATTTCTAACAAATAGGTACGAGAGGCAATTTTAACACCGTTTGGGATCAGTCGCCGCCCAGACTGAAATAGCCATTCCCGTGACCCCAGCTCATTTTCAGCTATCGTAACTTCCTCATATTCCCGCGACGTTAATTGACTTGGCAGTATTGACAATTGACAGTACTTCTGGATATTTTTCAGAAAAATAGCCGTTAATTGCTGATAGGTGGGCACCGGCCTGATAGATTCTTGAATCGTTGTCATATGCACACGCAATAACTCAATGAAAGTTTGGCGAAACGCCGCCGATGGCACATTGAGACAATCCCCCATGGTTTGATAGTTAAAGTCATATAAAAAACTACCCACCATGACCGTGGCATTCTCAATGGTGGCCGCACCTGTTCCACCGAGTTTACGGCCATTCACTTGAATATCATTGGGCAACTTGAGGTAGGCATTAATACCGAATGCCTGATACGTTTCAATCACCGGACGAATAAAAAATGGATATAAATCCGCGACCCTGTTGGGTGCTTTTTTTTGAGGAAAAACAAAGTGAAAAAAAAGCTGGTGCGAATCAAGATACACGGTACCACCACCCACGTGGCGACGAATAATCGGCAAGCGATTTTTTTGGCAATAGCCAACATCAATCTCACCAAGATCCTGATGCAAACCAATACAAACATAAGCCTGACTTGGCTGGCTAATAACCAGTATCGGATGACACTCACTGGACAATGAGGCAGCCAACCCAGGATAAATCGCCTGAGATTTAAGCGGATCGACAACCCCACATTCAATAACCCTCAAATATTCTCTCACAATACCCCATCAATCGACATGTTTTCCAATGTGAGTTGGATGAACGCCTATAAAGTACCCAATGAAGCCTGAGCCATCATTCCCCCACAACTTCCCTCTTAATGTTTAGCACATGCTCGGTATAATAGAAAAATGACCCTTTGATCCTGAGGCGCAATGAACACATTAGAAACACTGAATTTTAATACGGCGTTCGCCCAACTTGGCGCCGCTTTTTCTGTGAGACAATCTCCCACGCCACTGAGCAATGCTAAACTTGGAGGATTCAACGCCGCCGTTGCCTCGCTCATTGATTTATGTCCGCAAGAATCCAAGCGATTAGACTTTGTCGAATATTTTACTGGTGTTAAGCCATTGCCTGGCATCGATCCGATCGCAACCTGTTATTCAGGTCACCAGTTCGGTCATTATGTTCCTCGGCTTGGCGATGGACGAGCTTTATTGCTCGGAGAGATTGTCAATCAGCGTGGCCAACGCTGGGAAATTCAAACCAAAGGATCCGGCCCCACCCCTTTCTCCCGACAAGGGGATGGTCGTGCCGTGTTAAGATCAAGCCTTCGAGAATATCTGTGCAGTGAAGCCATGCATGGCTTAGGCATCCCAACGACTCGGGCACTTTGCCTCATCCATAGTGATACCCCCGTCTATCGGGAAACCATCGAAACGGGCGCGTTATTAGTCCGAGTGGCGCCGAGTCATGTACGCTTTGGCTCTTTTGAATATTTTTTTTATACGGATCAGTACCATCACCTGCAAACCTTAGTAGATTACCTCATTGGTGCTCATTATCCAGAACTCCCTGAAAATGAAAATAAATATTTGGCACTACTGGAGTCTATTGTATCAAAAACAGCCGGCTTGATCGCAAAATGGCAAGCGGTGGGGTTTTGTCATGGCGTGATGAATACCGACAATATGTCCATGCTGGGACTCACCTTAGATTATGGCCCCTTCGGATTTATTGATCAATATGACCCCGAGTTTATTTGCAATCATTCCGATCACACAGGCCGCTATGCATTTAATCAACAACCCACCATTGGCTTGTGGAATCTCACGGCATTAGCTCAATCGCTAACCCCATTCCTTGACATAGAACAAGCCAAGTCAGCCCTCGCCCAGTATGAAACCCATTACATGGCCGCATATAGCCAACAAATGCATCACAAACTCGGCTTACAGGAAACGACACCAGAGACCGCCGCATTACTCAATAAGCTATTAACATTGCTCGCAAAAAATCAAGTCGATTATAGCTATTTTTTCCGTCAACTGAGTCAATATGGCACGGAACAATTACCCCTTGCCACCGCCTTGCATGATTTATTTATTGATCGGGAGAATTTTCACCAATGGATTATCAACTACCAAGCTCAACTCCGCCACGAAAACCAAGCGGACCCATTACGTTTGCAAGCAATGAATCAAATAAACCCTAAATATGTGCTGAGAAATTATCTGGCTCAAATGGCAATCAGTGCAGCACAAAACAACAACGATTTTACGGTGATGGAAGATATTTTAAAAGTAGTCAGTGAACCGTTCCTTGAGCATCCAACACTTGATCACTATGCGGCGTTACCACCCGCCTGGGCAACCGCGATCGAAGTGAGTTGTTCCTCGTAATAAGGAATTAAAACAACAAAACAGCGCAACCTTTTGCTGCATTTCATATCAAATCGGGTATAATTGGCGATTAGATAAAAATAACCATTGCCTAAAAATATAATAACAACGAAACAATTTTGTAAGTTCAAATTCCCGACAATCAATAGCACATTATTTTATTGCAGGTACATCCATCGGGTTATTTATTCAATGTGGACGGTAAATCATAGAGGAGAGGGGTATGCCAATTAAACAAACCATCAGCGCACTTGTAATGACGGCCATTATTGCAGGTTGCAGTGAATCTCAATCAACCCTATCGAAACAAACATCAACGAATAGTAAACAACGCAACCAATCCGTCATGTTGCTCGCCGAAGAAAAAGGGGACCCCATTAATAACATCGACCCAACAGCAAGCCCTAGGGATTCCATGGCGATGGCAAGCAAAACCGCCATATCAGATGCAGCCTATGCGGCAAAAGTGTCTCAAATTCGCAACCGCTCAGCAAACAGCAGCACAGTAACCCCTGCAAACACTGGCGAAACTCAAGTGGTGCAACACATTGACTATCGTGCCGGAATAATCCAATCTTATAGCACCTTCGAATATCAACTTAGTCAACGCACACGTCGCTTACGCTACATCACACCGGGCACCGATGGGATATGGTTCAATAGTGATGATGAAATTGGCAGTTATGTTGAATTTAACGCATTAAAAAATGGCATTCAAACCAATTCGATTCTCTACACTGGCGCCGGCCCCGATCTCATCTGGCTGACAGAAGATGATTTAGTGCGCTTTTACCGCACAGACGCTTCAGATTCAGCAGACGGGGCCATTGGTAGCGCGGCTTATGTGAAACCAGGTATTGATGCCGAATGGTTCACCAGCGATGACGAACTGCGCTGGACCACCGCACAAACCACGAATGCGGATGGGGCCGAGGAATGGATTCAATACAGTGACCCAGGTGCGGACGGCGATTGGTTTACCAGTGAGGATAATCTCGTCGGCCATTTTTCCATCCAAACATTTAATACTCAAGGCCTATCAGACCAACATACCTTTTACCGAAGTCCAGGCCCTGATCTGATCCGCTTCACCGCCGATGACGCCGTCAGTTACTATCATCAATATTTTTATAATGCTGAAAACCTATTAAATGAGGTCATCCTTTTTCATGGTGGTCCCGGCCCTGATAACATCTATTTTACCGCCGACGATCGCATTGCTAACTGCTCAGCAATCAGCCAAAATGCCGATGGATCAGAAAACCAAACTGTCAGTTTTCGACCTGGAGCCGATGCCACTTGTTTTACCGCTGACGATGAAATTCGGCTCTACCATGTGCACACCTATGACTCAACCCAAGATCTTGTCGGCAGCAAAACATTTAGCAGTCCCGGGGCCGATAACGAATGGTTTACTGACGATGATATTATCACTAATGAAAATACGTTTGCCCCAGTATCATAAGTAAGGAGTGATTAAATAACCTCAGTTGAACGCCGCATCGAAGCGTAAGAGGCGGATTTAAATTTGTATATTGTACGGGGTATCAACTGAGGTTTCAGGCGAATAAATTAAGGCATCGGCTCGCAATAACTCGCCCATGTCTTATTCTCGCATTTAATCTTCTAAGGTGACAATCTGCGGAAAATCTTTTGCATATTTTTGAATCCATTCCGCGGCGGCCTGCCCACCGCTCAACGCTCTCCCCTCCTCGATCAAAACCTCTCTTTTGTAATGCTCAATGTGACAAACCTGCTCAATCATACGTGCTCGATAGGCATCATTTTTATCCAAGAGTTCAACACCTAGTTCAAAAAATTGGCTTAATTTTTTACACCACACCACTCGACAGTGTGCTTCAAATGCAGGGGTACCAAAAGGAATTTTAATCAATAAAGGGGTACCTTCCTCAATATAGGAATTCGAATGAAATGATAAACCCCCTAAACTAATATTACTCAATTTATCGGTTTGACATTTCAATGAATCTTGAAACTCTACATCAATTGGGATATCTGAAGGATGCCGAATATATCTGCGCATTATACCGCCCTCCTTGTTAATGATCGTTAGCTATAACCATACTCAATGCTTTGAGTATGCTGGGAATAGAAAATAAATGGCTTTAGCCTTTGCCTGTTTATCACTATGTACCATAATCAATAAAGGTACTGCATCACCAACCCACCACACAGCCTAAACAAAATGCGGCCGCTCAACCCGAATCTGGCAAAGCGATGTAACGATTGAGTCAATTACACCAACGACAAGCAGACAACATAAATAAGTGATTTAATTCTCACGTCTAAACTAGTCCCCTATTTATAATTTTATACCATATACTAATAAAAACCTAACATCCTCACTGCGAGCTCCTAATGCAAAGTTTTCATTCAGCATAAAAAGTATTGATGCATGTGGCATAAACTATCACTTTTGCATCTGACCGGATGTGAAGTGTGAAACCCAAAAACCAATACTGTAAATTATATCAGTGATTAATTTCAGAGAAAAATAGACAGGTAACATGGACTAAGCGTAGCGAATCCACGAGAAACAAGCCGCGAAAAAAAATGAGTGCACCCTTGGCCTTGTCATCATTCAATGCCACACTGGCACATCACATCAAGTAACTCATTGCTCATTGCTGATGTGGATTCGCTACACGGAGAAAAAATTTAAAACAAGTATTCGTCTTTAGATGCGATAAACAACGCCGATATTGAGCCAATTCAATGCGGGGTGATTGTCATCGATTTTACTTTTTGAGTGTTATTAGCCTCACCAAAACCTTCCGCCCAAGTCAGTTATTAATCATCAAGGCAACACTTATCGCAAGATATATTCCTTAGCCAATAAATAATCTCCTGCACGGAGAAGCCTGGCGACAGCAAACGCCCTATCGCACGATATGTAATGAAAAACAATCACTCGCAAAAAAACTTAAATCAATTTTTAACCCAAACGGTGCAAAACAAGCCCGTCTTGTATAATTTTTAGCACCGATACCAATGCTATCGTATCCCGTTGATAGAAAAATAAATCTCAAATAATCAATCTGGTAGAACCATTTAAATCTAAGCTACGGCCGTCAAAAACATAGACTATTTTCATCGGTGAAAGCCGCTGAGTCATGCACCAAGCCATCCTCACCCTCATTTCCAAACTTCATACCTGCACTCGTTACTACTATATACTCAAGTAAGTATACCTTTCGCGTAGGTATTAGCATACAATAGCAATGTTTATTCAACGATAGCAGCTCATCAGCAACCTTCGATGGAAAAGCAGCGGCGGTATCCAACAACCCCAGCTAACGACTTTTACCACAATCAGCGAAACGGCATCAGTTTGTTTGCGCAGCGAACCAAATGGGAGAAATTCAATCACGGTGACAAATATAGTCACTTTTTTTATGTGACAAAATTAACTAACATATACCTTCTTATTGCTTTTTTCACTGACCTTTATCACTAAACTTGACACCTTCAGCAAATAGACTAAACAAAGTAAAACAACGATATGGAATTTGAGTGAAAAAGTCTCGGCATTTCAACAAAAAAATTAATCTACTACTCGGAGTCATTTTACTGAGCGCGTTGAGTATTGTTATTCCTGGAATCGCTCATCCCAGCAACACTGTCATTATTAATGCCTCCGTTCCTCAAACTGAACTCAGTAAAAGTACCCTGCAAGCGATCTTCGGCATGCGTTTGCGAAAATGGCCAAATGGAGCACCTATCAAGGTATTTATCTTAAGCGATGAGAACCCCTTACACATCCAATTTTGTAAACTCATATTGAATGCTTTTCCACACCAGCTTAAGCGGGCCTGGAATCGTTTGGTTTATTCAGGCACAGGACAAGCCCCCATTGAAGTGGCTTCAACGGAACAAATGCTAGCGCGCATTGCGACCACTTCGGGTGCCATCGGGTATATTGACAGGAGTTTATTAAATGACCAGGTTCGGTCTATACAAATCAAATAACAAATCACTCCTGCTTGGATTTATTGCCGTATGTGGAAGCTTTATGGCATCCACCGCCAATTGTTTGGCGATCAACTTGACCGACACCATTCAAATTCACGGCTTTGCCAGCCAAACGCTGATTCGCACCTCGAAAAATAATTTCTTTGGCGATAGTGACAGCGGCGGTGGTAGCTTAGACTTTCGAGAAATTGGTCTAAACGGCTCCATGCAAATCACCGCTGACTTACATCTTTTTGGTCAACTCATTTCACGGCGTGCCGGACAAAACGATGATGGAGATATTCAACTTGACTATGGCGTTATCGACTATAATTTCTACTCTCAAGCAAACTCAAGAGCCTCCCTCCGCCTCGGCCGTATTAAAGTGCCTTACGGATTTTATAATGAAACACGCGACGTGCCCGTCACGCGTCCAAGCGTGTTTCTCCCCCAATCAATTTACTTTGAGCGCAGTCGAAACCTGACATTATCCGCAGACAGTTTGTTATTGGCCAGCGCTTATCGTACTAACGCCGGAGAAATCTCCTTTGAATTTGGCGGCGGCTCCCCCAATGTGGATGATACCAACATCGAACATGCTATATTGGGCAAAGATTTGCCAGGGAAATTGCGCGAAGACATCTCTTATTCCGGCAGAATACAATATCAGCAAAACAATGAACAATATCGTGTCTCACTAACTCATTCCCAACTCAATATAAAATATAAACAAGCCGGTCAAGCCAATAAATACGGACCTGGAAAAATCAAATTTACCCCATGGATTGCCTCACTGCAAATTAACGACGAGTTTTGGAGCATTACCATGGAATACGCTCGACGAAAATTCAACCGAAATGGTTTTAACGATACTGGTCTCGATCGAATTACGACAGGAGAAAGTTACTATATACAGGGACGCTACCGATTATTGAAAAACCTAGAAGCCATTTTTCGTTACGACGTGTTATACCACGATATCAAAGATCGCAGCGGCACTAAAAATGCTTTGGATAGTAGCAAACCTCGCCATAGTTTTTTCGCCAAAGACTGGACCCTTGGCTTAAGTTGGAGCATCAATCGATATATCCAACTGCGCAGTGAAATTCACTTTATCGACGGAACGGGCTGGCTGCCACAAAGCGATAACTCTGACGCCAACGAAACTCAACGCCGCTGGCGATTATTCGCGCTCTCGGCCACTTACTCTTTTTAATCCGAACCTGATGGAAATAACACCCATGATAAACATCAGTCATGACAGACTTTCTAGCCCGCTTCAATGTGCTAGGATGGGTTAATATCGTTTTGATTTCGGTCTGAATTTAAGCGTAGCTAACACTTTGCCTAATTTATTGAAGTGAAAAACTTTAAACGACTAAGCCACCTGCCAAATTATTTATGATAGAAAGGAAACTAAAAAAATTATCAATACCCCCATACTTAAGCCTTAAATGGAAAGCCGTTTTAATTCTGGGTTTATTATTACTGTGTATTAACGCCGTGTTTCCCATCATTAATTACACCGGCTTAAAATCACAATTCATCGAGCAGCGTAAACAACAACATATACGTTTTAACATTGAAATCACCGAACTCATCCAACAGGCTTTTATTAGCTTACAAAAAGTTGGCGGTATATTGCCTTCCCTGGAAGGCATGAATAAAGCACTTAATATTTTTGATGCAGAATCCCTATTTGAGCACTTTAATGTTCATTGGTACCCATTACAAATCGAACAAAACATTGATACCATTGGTTTTTTTAATGCCCATGGCAAACTGGTTGCTGATTGGGGACAAACCAATCATTTACAAAACCAACCAGAGCTTGCCCTGCTCGCTAAAAAAGCCATCGATCTAGAGCAACCCTTGCCATTACTCGACTGCCGTGATAGCTGTATCCAGTTTGCCGTCGTACCGTTATTAAATGATGGCTTGACTGTCGGTGCCGCGATCATTGGCTCGTCATTAGCCGATGCCATATTAAGCTTCAAACAGTTTACCGACGTTGATGTCGGTATTTTAGTAAAGACCAATCAAAATAATGCGACGCACCCCATCAATCATAGCGACTTAACCCAAGCCAACTGGCGCTCTCGCATTACCGCATTAACCGACCTTTCAAAAAATATTCCGTTGATCCGTATCGCCGCGGAACAAACATCATCCATTCACGATACACGTAGAGGCGTCGTAGTCCAATATGAGCAACGCGCTTTCGAAATCAAAGCCACCCGCTTTGAAAACTTCGCCATTATTGGAGAAGGCTATATTGTCACCATTGCCGATGTCACCGATTATTTAGCAGAAATTGATGCGGCAGCGGTGCAAAATATAGGAACAGGCATTATCGGACTACTGTTATCTTCATCAGCGCTGCTATTGATTCTTTGGCAACCTCTCACACGACTCAAAAATACTGCCTCTAACTTACCATTGCTGGCAGAAAGAGCCTTTAACGACGCACGAATCAACATTAAAAAATCTCACCATCGATCTTATTTAAAAGATGAAATTGATTTGATGAGCCAAACCGCCATTGACCTTTCCTACCAATTAGAAGACTTGGAAAATGAAGTCCAAGCGCAAACAAGTTCGCTGGCAGATAAAGTCCAGGAACTTGCCAGTGAAAGAGACTTCATCAAACATTTATTTGATAATGCGCAAGTCATTATTATTACCCAAGACAAATTGGGTAATATCTTGCTAATCAATGACTATGGGTCAAAAACCACCGGTTATACCAACGAAGACCTGACGGGTAAAAGTTTTTCAAAAACACTGAGCAATATTAATAACATTTCCAGCCACAATCGCTTATTAACCGAAGTGGCACTGGGTATTCGCCAGCAAATTCAACTGGAAACCACCGTGACTTGTAAACATGGCGCAAAGCGTAATGTGGTTTGGTTACATTCCCATTTAAACGCCTCAAGCAATAAAGATCCGGTGATGTTATCCGTTGGACTTGACATTACTGAACGAAAAGAAGCTGAGCACCGCCTCGCTTGGCTCGCGGACCATGATCCACTCACTGGACTTTTCAATCGGCGCCGTTTACAAGAAGAAATTGAGAGAATCCTAGAGCAAGGTAAGCGATACAAACACACCGGTGCAATTTTTTTCATTGACCTTGATCAATTTAAATTTATCAACGATACCAGTGGACATCAGGCCGGTGACACGCTGCTCATTGAAGTGTCACAGAAATTAAAAAAACTGCTGCGAAGCTCAGATATCCTCGCACGATTGGGCGGCGATGAATTCACCATTGTTATTCCAGAAATTGATCAAGAAGACACCATCAACGTTGCGCAAAAAATCAATGAAGAATTAGACAATATCGAACTCTCCATTGGAAAAAGAAGACACAAGGTCTCCGCCAGCATTGGCATTGCCCTCTTTCCTGAACATGGCCAAGATACCAAGAACCTATTATCGAATGCGGATCTTGCGATGTATCGCGCTAAAGATGCCGGACGCGGTCGATGGCACTTATTCACCAACGATGAATTTGATAAAGAACGATTGCATGCACACGTATATTGGAAGCAGCGTATTGAAAATGCACTCGTTGAAAATCGTTTTACATTATTGTTTCAGCCTATTTTGGACATCACAACCGATCATATATCACATTATGAAGTCCTTCTCAGAATGCAAGACAGTCAAGGTAATCTATTAGCCCCGGGCATGTTCATTGAGGTAGCAGAGCGCACCGGACTCATACGCGCCATCGACCATATGGTTCTGCATCAAGCATTCATTAAAATTGCGGAATTCAATTTATCCTCAAGCATACATACTTTTTCGGTTAACCTTTCGGCCCATTCGTTTAATGACTCAGAGTTATTGCCTCTAATCAAAAAATTATTAAAACAGACACAGCTACCACCCGAGCATATCATTTTTGAAGTCACCGAAACGGCCGCACTTGCCGATCTCACCGGTTCACGCACTTTAATGCATGCCATTAAAAAATTAGGCTGCCAATTCGCATTGGATGATTTTGGTGTCGGCTTTTCGTCTTTTAACTATTTAAAAGAACTTCCCTTTGATTACATAAAAATTGACGGTTCTTTTATTCGTCAAATTGCGCAAAATTATGATGATCAAATACTCGTTAAAGCCTTATGCGATGTGGCCAAAGGTTTCGGCAAAAAAACCATTGCCGAGTTCGTGGAAACGGAAGAGACACTGAATATTTTACGAGAATACCAAGTGGATTATGCGCAAGGTTATCATATTGGCACACCCTCTGCTTCTCTAGTAACAAGTGACGAGTTTTCATTAAATTATTAGAGACACATCGCAACCATACCTAACAACGGTTGTGAACAACGCAAAGGGTTAGAGATGAACACTGCAATGATAAATAGAATTCAAATGAAACACAGCAATTTGTCGTTACAAGCACTGGACAAACGAATCACGACATTACCACTTAAGCGTAATTTAAGCTCAATCCCAACATCCTATTTCCCCGGTAAAAAACAATACCGCATTAGCTCAGTGCATAACCAAAAAGATCGTGACGATGTTTATCGTTTAGTGCATGATGCTTACGTTGAGCAAGGCTATGCGGAACCACAAAAAGAAGGCAAACTCGTTTATTTTGAAAACTTAGATAATTTAAAAGAAACGACCATTTTAATTGCACACGACGGTGACAAACCCATTGGCACCGTCTCTGTCACCTTAGATAATAAACACAGCGTACCCATGGATGGAGCATTCATACAAGAATATGAGGCTATTCGTCAAGAAAATCGAAAAATTGCTATCGTGTGGCGTCTTGTGGTTCACAAAGAATATCGATCAAGCCATAAACTCGTTATCGAGTTAATAAAAAATGCAATCATTGTGGCTTCTTATGCCGGTGCCACCACCAATGTGTCAGTACTTAACCAAATTCATGAAAGCTTCTATCAAAAAATTTTTGGTATGCGAGTCATTGCCCGCAGCAATCAACTTATCAGCCTGAGTAATTTGCCTGCCGCCTTAATGCGATGTGACAAAGAAACCTTCCCTAAAAAATGGCTCGATCACACCCAACCTTCCTGTCGTTTTGTATCTTAATCAAGAGATCATTTCCCCCTTGGCAGATAGCTCGAACACAGATACATGGATGTACTTTCGATTTAACAAGTAAAAAATAATCTATACAGACCGGCCTGAATTATTTTTTAATACTTGCCCCCACTGATCTCTCAATCGCTTGATAGAAACAGGAAATGACGTTTTTAATTCTTGCGCAAAAAAAGATACCCGCATTTCTTCAATCATCCATCGAAATTTTTCAAATTCAGGATCGCTAACCTTTTGTAAGGCTTGTTTATCGAAATGTGATTTACAATACTCCCATAACGGTAACAATTGTAATCTCTGATTTTGATCACGCTCGGGCAGGCTTGAAAATTTCTCAATCCGTTTATTGATGGCACGCAAATAGACAGGCAACCGGCGCAACCAAATTTTATCGGTCTCTGCCACAAAACCATCATAGATCAAATACTTCAATTGATCATTGATATCTTGCCATGTATCGCTGGTTACCCTAGATTTGTTTTTCTTCATTTGCTGCATCAGCTGATGATATTCCGCCAACACCCGACCAATAAGCGTACAAAACGTATTCGCTTCGTCAATTAATAACGCTTGTCCGGCGGCCAGTTTTTTTTCAAATTCATCTTGCTGTCGGATATCCGTGCTTTTAAGTTGAAATACCTGGTCAAAAACTGCACTAACCAAGTCTTCTTTCAATGAAGAGCAAGCGCCAATGACACTGTATTGCAAACACAATTGATCGATATTAAGTAAGTTTCTCAGCAAATATTTGGTTTGTTTAGCGATGGATAACATCAATAAACGCCGCACCCCTTTTTGATGGGTAACACATGCTTCAGCCTTGTTATCTATTACCGTCAACGACACCGAATTTTGACAGTCCAATAATACCGGATAGGCTTTGATTCGTATCTCTTGATGCACCAAATCAATATGCTCAGGTATATGACCAAAATCCCACGCTAAAATATTCTCACGCTGCCACGACGTTTTTGGTAATGCTTGAAACACGGCTTGTGTCCGATTGCCTAATTCTGTCCGTAACTTATCTAAATCTCGACCCATCGCCAATATTTTATTTTTTTCGTCGACAATTTCATAACGCATAAACAAATAATCCGGCATATTTTCGAAATTCCAACTATCGATGGGAATATCGACTCCTTTGGTTTTTTTAATATATTGGGGAAGCCATTCAAGCAATGAATCATTTATTGAATCGAATTGCTGAACACACTGTTTGGCAAATGACGGAATGGGGACAAGATGCTTACGTAACAGCTTAGGCAACGACTTCAATAGCAAATTAATTTTTTCTTCGATCAAGCCAGGCACTAAACCATCAAAATGACGATGTGTCACTTGATTCAACATAGCAAGCGGAATTTTAGTCGTCACCCCATCAGTGTTTTGACTGGGTTCAAAGTGATAGGTGAGAGGAAATACAGTTTGTTCAATGGTAAAATGATCAGGAAATCGTTCGTTAAGATGAGCGTCGGATGATGTTTTGATTAAGCTTGCTTTATCGATAAATAAATAATTCGCGTTCTCTTTTTCTTTATCTTTTCTCCATTTTTCAAAACGTGCTCCCGAATAAATCGCTTCAGGTAATCGTTCATCAAAAAACTGGTAGATAGTCTCATCATCAACTAAAATATCTTGGCGTCGCACCTTGGCTTCCAAGTTTTTTATTTCTTGTATCATCGATTTATTGTGCTGCATAAATGCCGCTCGCGTAAAAAAATGGCCCTCGACTAATGCCTGCTGAATAAAGATTTTTCGCGCCACTTGAGGATCAATGGGACCATAGTTAACTTTGCGCTTAACAACCAATGTCAGTCCATATAGCGAAACTCGTTCATAGGCAGCCACTTGCGCGGGCCGTTTTTCCCAATGTACCTCATCATAACTACGTTTTACCAGGTGTGAAGCCAGCGGCTCAACCCACATCGGCTCAATTTTAGCCACGGTGCGCGCATATACCCGAGTGGTCTCCATAATTTCCGCCGCGACCAACCATTTAGGGGAGGTTTTAAATAATGCTGACCCTGGCGAAATATTAAATTTCAGCCCACGCGCTCCCAGGTAAGTTTGGTCATCACTCTTAACACCAATCTGTGCTAATAAACCCGATAACAAAGCACAGTGTATCGAATGATAATCTCCAACTTGCTCGCTCAAGTGTATGCCGGCGGCGGTGCAATGCGCTTTTAATTGTTTATAAACATCCCACCATTCTTTAATACGAATATAAGACAAATACTCAGACTTACACAGCTTTCTAAATTTGTTTTGCGTTAAATGCTTGGATTGCTCTTGCAAATATCCCCACAAATTAACCAACGTCATAAAGTCAGAATGCTCACCGATAAATCGCCGATGTTTTTCATCCGCTTTTTTTTGTGCATTCAAAGGTCTTTCTCTTGGATCCTGGAGGCTCAAAATTGAGGTAATAATGAGTATTTCATGTAAACAATTTTCTTTCATTGCTGTTATAATCATGCGGCCCAGTTTAGGATCAACTGGAATTTTTGCCAGTTGTTTGCCCACTGGGGTCAGACGATTGCTATCATCGACGGCACCTAACTCATGTAACAGCTTATAACCATCTTTTATCGACCGTTTATCCGGTCGCTCAATAAACGGAAATTGCTCAATATCGCCCAAGCCAAGATAAAGCATTTGTAATATGACCGCCGCCAAATTGGTACGCAGAATTTCCGGCTCGGTATAGGGTATCCTCGCCTGATAATCTTCCTCAGAATATAAGCGTATACAAACCCCGGCACTCACTCGTCCACATCGACCCGCCCGCTGATTAGCCGAGGCTTGCGATATTCTTTCGATCGGCAAACGTTGTATTTTAGTCCGATAGCTATATCGACTGATACGGGCAAACCCAGGATCAATCACATAACGAATGCCTGGCACCGTTAATGACGTTTCAGCCACATTGGTGGCTAACACAATACGTCGTCCTCGGTGATTCTCAAATATCCGCTGCTGCTCTTTAGCACTCAATCGCGCATACATCGGTAAAATTTCTGTTTCAGGTGGATGACATTTCCGCAAGGCTTCGGCCGTCTCTCGAATGTCTCTCTCGCCCGCCATAAAAATTAAGATATCACCCGGACCATAACTGACTAACTCATCAACCGCATCAATAATCCCTTGCTGTACATGATTATCCCGTTCATTATCATCATCCCCCGACAAGGCTTGATAATAAATATCCACCGGGTATGTCCGCCCTGAAATTTCAATAATTGGCGCCTCCTCAAAGTGCTTAGAAAAGCGTGAGGTCTCGATCGTTGCTGAGGTAATAATGACTTTTAAGTCTCGACGTTTGGCTATCACTTGTTTTAAGTAACCCAACAAAAAATCAATATTTAAACTACGCTCATGCGCCTCATCAATAATAATGGTATCGTATTGATCAAGAAACTTATCCGACTGCGTTTCTGCTAACAAAATGCCATCAGTCATTATTTTAAGATAGGTTTGTTCACTGGTTTTATCAGAAAACCTAACCTTATAACCGACAGCATGCCCAAGACTCGCTTCCAATTCCGAGGCAATACGGGTCGCCACACTGCGAGCCGCCACTCGCCGCGGCTGGGTGTGGCCAATCATTCCTCGGATTCCCCGCCCCATTTCCAAACAAATTTTTGGCAATTGAGTGGTTTTTCCGGAACCGGTTTCACCACACACAATCACCACCGGATGCGCGCTTAGCGTATCCATAATCTCTTGCTTCTTTTCAAGAACCGGCAAATTATCGGAATACTGGCAAATCGGTTTGTTGGCTTGACGAATGTAAAACTTCTCAGTCGATTGGCTAATTTTTTGTTCCAGCTGAATAATCTGTGCCGAAGACAGTTTCCCTTGGGTGGCTAGTCGTTGTAAATTTTTCGTCTGTCTGCGCAGTTGATATTGATCCCGCCGCATACAGTGCTCAATTTTTTCATTAATTTCATTGAATCGTGCTTGCATTTTTATAACGTATATTTTTTTGCTTGATCCCAATAAGCTTCCATCTCGGCGACCGATAACGCCGACATATTGCCATGTGCTTGTTTGATGACAGTTTCCATATAGCGAAAACGTTTTTCAAATTTCCGATTAGCTTTACGTAAAGCGGTCTCAGGGTCGATCTTGGCATAACGTGCGATATTCACACAGACAAACATCAAGTCACCAATTTCTTCAGTGAATGCCTCTTCATCGTTAGCTTGCCAGGCTTCGACAGTTTCTTGCAGCTCCTCTTCGACTTTGGCAAAAATATCTTGCATGTGACACCAGTCAAAACCCGCTAACGCCGCTCTTTTTTGTAATTTATTTGCGAAGCTCACTGCGGGTAAATGATAATTCAGCCCATCGAGTAAGCTTTGACTTGATTGATCACTTCGTTCTTGCTGTTTCAATTTTTCCCATTGCTCGGTTTGTTGCTGCGCATTGTCAATGGTTTCATCCGCAAAAACATGAGGATGGCGCCTTCGCATTTTTTCTGTAATTTCAGTGACAATATCTTCGAAACTAAAAAGTTGCTGTTCTTTGGCAATTTGCGCATAAAAAACAATCTGGAACAATAAATCACCCAATTCATTCGCTAATTTGTCAAATTTCCCCTGCTCAATCAATTCAGCCACTTCATAAGCTTCTTCAAGGGTATGCGGAATCAGGCTCGCAAAATTTTGTTCCCGATCCCACGGGCATCCTTGATCGGGATCACGCAAACTTGCCATTATTGCTAATAACTTATCCATTGATGTCATATCTTTTCTCACTTCATACGTGCCACATAGTATACGCCACGCAGTTGCATCAATTTAGCCACCACGTTGTTCAACTGATCATTACTTTTTATTTGCAGGCTAATGTACATTTTTGCCTCATGGCTCCGCTTATTTGAGCGGGTATTAGCGCCCAGCACATTAATATTATCTGCGGCCAATAGCGAGGTAATATCGCGTAGCAATCCAGATCGATCGACAGAGTCAATTTCAATATCGACTTCGTATAACTTGTCCTGGTGATGACTCCAAGCGACCTGTAATATTCTTTCCGGATAGTTTTTTTCCAGCTGAGACACATTCACACAGTCTGCACGATGGACACTCACTCCTCGCCCTTGGGTAACAAAACCAACCACCGCATCGCCTGACATCGGTTTACAACATCGAGCAAGAGTTGTTAGCAGGTCACCCACCCCTTCAATCTCAATATCACGTTCAAGCTGGTGTGCTGCACGAGATATCGTTGGCACATCGCTTTTCAGTAATTGTTTGGCAACCTTCTCGGCGGTTAATAGATTTGCAATCTGAACAACGCCTAATTCACCTCGCCCAATGGCCGCATAGAGTTCATCCACATGGTTAAAATTGAATTTATTGGCGACCGCCAGCAATTGCCGTGGATCAATGGGCATCTGCTCAATGCCTCGTGCCAATAAATTACGGCCATTCGTCATATGCTCTTCTTTGAACTGTTGTTTAAACCAATGCCGGACTTTTGCTCTGGCGCGAGGGGTATTCAAATAACCATAGTGCGAAATTAACCAGTCTCGACTCGGCTGACCCTTTTTGGATGAAATAATTTCGACTTGCTGGCCACTGCTTAACTGCGTTGTCAAGGGTACCATGTGACCATCAACTCGCGCCCCTCGACATCGATGCCCTAAATCCGTATGGACATGGTAAGCAAAATCCAGTGGTGTTGCCCCATTGGGCAAATTAATCACCGAACCTTGAGGTGTCAGCACATAAATACGACTAGGGGATGGTCGAGTTTGTTGCGAACCCATCACTGCAGGCGCATGACGGGTTTCTTTGACACTTAATAATGATCGGATCGACTCGATATGCTGCTCGACTTCTCTATCATGCTTAGAGCCTTCTTTATAGCGCCAATGGGCGGCCACCCCAAGTTCCGCATGTTCATCCATCGCTTGGGTGCGAATCTGTATTTCTATCACCTTATCATCCGGTCCCATCACCGCCGTATGTAATGATTGGTATAGGTTTCTCTTTGGCGCTGCAATATAATCATCGTATTCACCCGCAACATAAGGCCAATGACTATGCACGACACTCAAGGCGGTATAGCATTGCGTCAAATCATCCACTAACACCCGCACCGCTCGTACATCATACAGTTCATCAAACTTCAAATGCTTTTTTTGCATTTTCCGCCAAATACTGTAGATATGCTTTGGTCGTCCATACACCTTGACAGGAATGCCTGCTTGCTGCAAAATTTGTTGTAGCTCAGTCACCACTTGCTGGATATATTGCTCTCGGTCAATCCGCCGCTCTTCTAAAAATGTGGCAATTTCTTGGTATTTTTTAGGCTCTAGATACCGAAACGTAAAATCTTCTAGCTCCCATTTAATCTGTCCGATACCTAATCGATTGGCTAAGGGTGCAAATACATCTTGGGTTTCTTGTGCCAACAAGTGTTTTTCTGATTCACTCGCATTTTTCGCTTTGCGCAGGCGTAATAACTGGTAGGCTAACAAGATAAAAACAACCCGAACATCACTCATCATCGAGAGCAACATCATATGCTGACTTGACGAATCCGACGGCGACTTTTCCGATGACTGCTTTAATGCAAAACCATCTCGCTCGGCGACCAATAAACGCTCAGTTTCAGCATATAAATTGCCAATCACCTGTCCAAATACCTGTGATATCTTTTCAATAGCAACCGATTGTTCACAAAAACTTTGATAAATAATCGCCGCACAAATGGTTTCACGATCCACTCTGATGTTTTCTAAGGTTGTGATAATCTGCTCGACATCCGTCACCCATGCTGGAAACTCTGCCGCCGCAAAAAATGCCGCCGGCTGTAACCCAATGTTTGCTGAATGAACAAACAAATCGGTCACATAAGTCGGCCAACTTTTAGGAAAAACGGCATTTTGAATCGTTTGGTTTTTTTTCTCAGACATGGCGCTATGTTACACAATATATCACTTCATGATAAATAAAATGTCTTGATAAAGGACTCACAGCCAAAATTTATGACATGTAAAAGCATTGCCATGTGAATCAATTGTTGCCATAATCTCTGCGCAAACTTTGCAAATGGACTCGCCTATTTGCCATGAGTGATTTATTTTTTCGTCACGGCAAACGTAGCGACAAAACCACGTCATTGTTTGCCATAGACCCACAGCTAAAATGCCCCGGTAGCTCAGAGGATAGAGCAGCCGCCTCCTAAGCGGCAGGTCGGACGTTCGAGTCGTCTCCGGGGCACCACACTCACAACACCACAAACGCTTATTCGTATGCAGATTACAGATGGATACTTAACAGTCAAATTCAACACCTTGGGTGCTGAAATGCAGTCGCTATGCGCAAACGATAATCAAGAGTTTTTATGGCAAGCCGACCCGTCGATTTGGCCACGATATGCGCCTGTCTTATTCCCCATGGTAGGACGACTGAAAAACGACCAATTGATTCATCAAAATAAACCATTGACACTCACACAACATGGTTTTGCCCGTGATAGCGAATTTTCTGTATTAGACCACAACCACCTATCCATCGCATTTGTATTATCAAGCAACGCCACCAGTAAAATGCACTACCCATTTGATTTTGAATTGGTCATTCGTTATACACTTCATCAACACATATTGCTCATCGATTATACGGTAAGAAATCCAAGTGCCATGTCACTGCCTGTCAGTATCGGTGCTCACCCCGCATTCAAGTGGCCACTGGTTGAGAATAAAGCAAAAAACCAACACTTTATTCAATTTGAGAAACCTGAACAAGCACCAATTCGCCGTTTATCATCCGGGTTATTATTACCCGATGAGCAACCCTCACCGGTGAATCACGACAGGCTAATGTTAGATGATGCGTTATTTGAAAACGATGCATTAATTTTCGATCAACTGCAAAGTCGTTCACTCACCTATGGTATCATCAATCAAGACTACCCTCGCCTCCATATTCACTACGCTGACTTTCCCCATTTAGGCCTATGGAGCAAATCACGCGCAAATTTCTTATGTATCGAACCTTGGCAGGGCTACGCAAGCCCTCTCACATATGATGGCGAATTTTCTGCAAAACCGGGGATCATTCAGATCGCTTCCTATGCCGAACAATCTTGGCGCCATCGTATTGAAATCAAAATAGCAGATGAAATAGCGGCGATTTCCATCCCTTAACTCTTCCGCTTACGAATGAGCTCTCGTTGACGATCTAAAATATAGCGCATGAGCAATTTCCTATCGCTTTCGTAGAGCACGGGAAACTCCACCCCGATCCGAAAGACGCGCCTATCCTCGTCGGAATCTTCCAAATGACAATGAATAACCTGCCCATAGGTATCAATACCAAAACGCGCATCGACAACCACGAGCTTAATATGGAAGTACTCACCAATACCATATGGCTCAGGCCGATTAAAACTAACACCACCTTCACTAATATCAATGGTGCGGGTTGTGGTAATGATGGTTTTATCTTCCGCCGATTTTTTAAATTGGTCAAACACCAAATGTGATGTAATCACATCAATTTTTTTATTCAGCACTTCCAAATACTGAGTGAGACCCGGATTTTCTCTGCGAAAAATGGCTAACATTGGACTGAGTTCACGATCAAGTTGTTCTAACTTAACACTGAATTCATCTTTTTTCGGTTTTAACTTACCGCTATGATTTTTTATCTGCGCTAACTCATCAGTCGTTACCGGGCGATATTCAATATAAACACATTCCTCAATGCGAAAATAACTGCGGCGCTCTTTTTCACTATCATCATTAAACGAAACATGACTTTCACTCACCAGTTCATCCTTTTGTATTATGCGATGGCTTTATAAGGGATTGCTTCAGTTTGTTTGAAGTTATGCTCACCAATCCGCAATAAGCTAGGTAATAAAATAAGAGTAAATAAAGTGCTCAAGCACATACCACCCACGATAACGGTAGCTAAACCGCGATAAAGCTCAGCCCCCGCACCGGGCACCAACAATAATGGCAACATCCCAAAGATACTTGTTAACGTACTCATTAAAATGGGACGCAAACGCAGCCGAACGGCTTGTTCAACGGCGGCCGATCGATGTAAACCTTCTCGCTCGGCGGCACGTGTCTGATGAACTAACAAAATAGCATTATTGACAACTAAGCCTAATAAAATGATAAAACCAATCATGGTCAGCAAGTCCATCGGCTGAAACGAAAATGTATTCAATATCGCTAACGCTAACACACCACCAATGGTCGCTAATGGAATCGTCATCAACACCAACAAACTATCTTTAAATGATCGAAACAATGCGCTAATCAATAAATATAGAATAATAATCGCCAGTAAGAAACTGCCACCCATACTCAACAAGGCCGTTTCCAATTGATCGGCTGTTCCTGAGTATTCCACGGTTCCATCTTCTGGCAGTAAACTAGTGATGATCGGCTCAACGTCTTCTCTGAGTAAGGCGATGGCTTCTTCTAGAGACATCTCCGTCGGTGGCGTCACTCGTAAGGTAATGGTTCGCCGTCGATTAATTCGGCGGATTTCTTCAGGCCCTGCCGTACGTTGCAACTGAACCAATTCACCTAAAGGCAGTACACCAGCGTTAGGTGTTGCCAAAGGGATCGCAGCAAACTCTTCTGGAGTATCCCAAGGCTCACTCCGCAAGATCACATCAAGACGCTGTTCTCCATCAAAATAATCACCTACATGCAAACCACTGCCTAATGATCTAACAATATTGGCTAATTGACCTCGATCCCACCCAGCTTCCGCGATTCTTCGCTCATCGGGCAGTAAACGCAACTCTGGATTAGCCAAGTCCAAACCAGGAAAAGGTCGAACCGATGACCCAGGCAATACACTTCGTATGGTGCCAAACCCGGCTTGTGCTGCTTGCAATAATGACTCAATATCCCGGCCTTGAATATTAATATCAATCGTTCGACCGCTACCAAATCCGCCAAAAAGTGAAGATCGTTTGGCAAATGCCATGGTGTCCGGAAACCCCTGAATAACTCGATTAATTAAACCCACTAACTCATCGGTTCTCGCCGGATCTTTAGCTCGTACTCCCATAAATGCACCACCGTTGAAAATCACAAAGAAATAATTATCCACCACCAAATCTTCCTTGCCATCCACATAGGGTTGCATCCGCTCTGCCACCACAAACCCCATTTCTTTTTCTAAGGTGTCGATATTAATGCCCGGCGGAGGCAAAATAAAAGCAAACACCAGGTTACGATTCCCTTCAGGTAAATAATCGGCTTTGGGTAACAATAAAAAAGCTAAATAAATAGGCAACGCAATCAGGCTAAAAATCCAAAAAAAACGGCGCCAACCCGTATTTGTTAACCACATAATAAATCGCGTCGTAGCACGCCACCAATGAGCATGGGGATCTTGCATATTTGAATGCGCCAACCATTTATTAGCGGCCGTGGGTAGCACCGTCACAGCAACGATCAGTGAAAAACAGATAGCAACAGCGATCGCCAAAGCCAAATCCGCAAACAATTGGCCAGCTTCTTCTTTAAGGAAAACAACGGGTAAAAATATCGCCACCGTAGTAACCGTTGAGGCTAATAATGCGCCCCAAACTTGGCTCGTACCAAGTAACGCGGCTTCATCGCTCGGCTTACCGTTTTCACGCAAACGAACAATATTTTCCAAAACAACAATCGCGGCATCGAGCACCATGCCCACAGCAAAAGCTAATCCCGCGAGGGAAATCACGTTGAGGGTCCGACCCGCGGCATCTAATATAATAAACGAGGCCAATATAGTCACAGGAATCGCCACCGCCACCATTAACGTTGCTCGAAAACGGCGCAAAAACCACCAGAGCACACCCACAGCTAAAATGATACCAAGCCCCAGGTTAGTCCTGACCAAATCAATGGACCGGTCAATATAAATTGTTTCATCATACACTTGTTCAAACGACAAATGAGCTCTTTTTAAAGGACCTTCACGCAGTTCATCGCCAGCAATACGCAACTGCTCCATCACCTCTAATACATTAACACCATTTTCCCTGTGTGCATTGACAGCCATGGCCGACGCCCCATTTTGAATGACAAACGAACTGCGGTCGACCTGGGCTAAACGAACCTCCGCGACATCCGCCAATCGAATAGGACGACCTTCACGCCATTCAAGCACCATATTGCCTAACTCATCCAAATCGTACTTGCCTGCAAAGCGGATCGTATAACGGCGTTTGCCCACATCCGCACTGCCCGCCGAAACATCATTACTCCCCCCCGCCAGCACCGCGACTTTGGGTAATTGTATACCTAAGCTCGCCGCTTTATAGGGATCAAAAGTAATACGCACTTCATTTTCACGTCCTCCCCGTACTTCAGATAAAGCAACACCTGGCACCCGTTCGAAGCGGGTTTGCACGACCTCTTCAATAAAATCTTGATAACTCGCAATATGTCGATCATTACCCGGCAACGGCTTTAAAATAAACCAGGCAATGGCCCGACTATTGCCACCCACCGAACTGATCACCGGCTCTTCTACATCCTCAGGATAAAACGGCACACGATTCAACCGATTGAGCACTTCCAACAGGCCACGCTGCATATCCATGCCCACTTGAAAAGTAATCGTAATTTCGCCACGATTTCGTTGTGCTTTTGCAGTCAGCTCTGTCATACCTGGTAAACCGCGCAATACTTTTTCTTGAGGTTCGATAATATCCGCCTCAATTTCTTCGGGGGCGGCCGCACGCCATGTGGTACTAATGGTAATTTCCGGCTTTTCCACTTCAGGCGTTAATTGAACCGGTAACCGAGAGAAACTAATCACACCGAATAAAATAGCCAGCAAGACAGCGACAAATACCGCCACGGGATTACCTAGAGAGTGCTTGGTTAAATTCATGACTCATCACCGCCGGAGGGTAGCAACTTAACCAGCTGACCCGGTCGTAATCGCTCACTGCCACGAATAACTATTTTATCTCCCGCCCGAATATCACCCCTAACTTCAATAAATGCACCACTAGCAATCCCCGTGGATACACCCACACGCTCCGCTTTGCTTCCATCTCCGACGCGAAAAATAGAGGCTCCATTACGACGTAAAACAATCGCGTCACGCGGTACTGTCATCACTGACCGAGCACTATCAATGGGCACCGATACACGTACGGCTTGGCCAGCCAACCAGCGCTTCCCTTTCAATGAAATACGTACTTCAAACAAATGTGATTGCACATCACCAATGGGTACGATAGTGCGTAAATCACCTAATTCTGCTTGCGTTTTTTGGGTGATTTGTATTCTATCTCCCAGTGTTAGGTTAACCACGCTCTCATGAGGGACCCGCGCCATCACTTCCAGGGCTTGGGGATTAACAAAGGCTAAAACTTCATCACCAGAACTCACCCATTCGCCTTGACGCGCTAACCGTTCTGTCACCATACCACTAAAAGGCGCTGTTATTTTATGGCGCTTCAGGATTTCTTTTTCAAATTGTAAGCGTGCTTTGGTTAAGGATAATTCCGTTTTCGCCACACTAAAATCACTGAACGTTTTGTCGAACAAATTCCTTGCCGTTAAATTAGCCTCCGCCATCGCTTCAAGACGTTTTGCCTCCTTACCTAAATAAGCGAGCCGGACTTCTTCTCGTTCTAAGTTTGCCTCAATTTGTTGTACTTCTAAGTCCTGTAAGGTATCATCGAGCTTTGCAATAAATGCCCCTTTGCGTACATGATCTCCTACCTCAGCCACCCATGTTAAACGGCCACTCACTTCAGTCGCGATGTTGGCTTGCTGGCGACTGATTACCGTTCCAGGGACGTCAATTATCGGCGCTAACGCTTGCTGTTTCGCAATACCAACGATGACCGGAGTCGCACGTGGACCAGACTCTCTCGCAAAAATTGAAGCTGACAACAGCACACATAATAACGACAACAAACTGCCAACGATATTTTTCATCATGCTTTCCAAACTTCCATAATTTAAAAATGGATTAAATCCAGATACCTGCTTAGATACAAGCAAGAGATTCCCTCAAAAAAAACCGTGCTGTTAAATATTATAGTTTCAACTGTGGCACAATTGTTTCATCTAAAAATACTTTCACTACAGGCGTACATTTTTCATACAAACAACCCGTAAGGATTTAAGAATTTGACATCAAGCTCAATAAAAAAGTGTCCCGAAACGCCTAGCAAGGTTAAATAACTGCATTTTATCTGCATAAAATAATCCGTTTTACCGCCAATGAAAACTATCGCCAGCAATAATTTTATTATGCCAAAAAATCATCAAGATCATCGCTTCACCGATCGACTCGGTAAAATCATGGCCTATATCACTTGGTTTCTGGTGTTAGCTGGACTCACTTTATTTTTTAATAACTGGTTAGCGAAGCAACACAATCCCAATCAGGATGTCAACAGTCACGTCACCAACGAAGGGATAAAGGAAGTCCAACTAACTCGCAATCGAGCAGGTCATTACGTCGCCACAGGATTATTAAATGCGGAATCTGTGGATTTTTTGATCGACACGGGTGCCAGCGACATTGCGTTACCCGCCGCCATCGCCCAAAAACTTAATCTCTCTAAAGGACAACCGATAGTATACCGTACGGCCAATGGCTCCGTGGTTGGTTATATGACGACCATTAAGCGGGTCAAACTGGGAGATATTGAGCTTTTTGACGTCGCGGCGGGTATCAACCCCGGCTTAGAAGAGAATTTTGCACTATTAGGCATGAGTTTTTTAAAACAATTAGAATTTACCCAGCGCGGTAAAACACTGACGATTCGGCAATACCCATGATAAGGTACTATGCATGCACAATGAAGGAGAATCAGATGGCTTGGCTGCCACATATTACGGTTGCATCCGTGATTGAAAAGAACAATAAGTTTTTATTAATCGAAGAAATGATAGACGGGCGTGCCGTGCTAAATCAACCAGCGGGCCATTGGGAACAGGGTGAAAGTTTATTGGAGGCCGCTACTCGGGAAACCCTAGAAGAGTCTGCCTGGCACTTCACACCGGAAGCACTCATTGGCATTTACCGTTGGCAGCATCCCAAAAAAAGCAAAACCTATTTGCGTTTTGCTTTTTGCGGAAAAGCCGATCATTTTGAGGAAAATCGACCGCTTGATAAAGGGGTTATAGGTACGGCTTGGTTAACAGCAGAGGAAATTAAAATATTAGCGGCTAGACATCGCAGTCCACAAGTGCAACGATGTATCGATGACTATCTATCTGGCCAACGATTTCCACTCCATTGCCTTGCTGATGTTAGCTAGGCATAATGTAGTCATTCCTTACAATTTTTCCCTCATAAAAACATGATTGCCAATTTGCACGGTTTTAACTTTTTTGGCGGCCCAATATGGATTGACTAACTTAGGTGCATAATAAAACAATGCCCCGCCAGTGATATCAACCGCACCATTGGTTTTTTTGTAATTGTGTTCATACTTATGATAGACAAACTCAGCCACCTCCTCTGCTAATTTCCAAGCCTTTGAGTCTTTTGGATGATCGCTTTTCCCATCCTGCGTCCAACTAAATTGCCGTGATTGCCACACCACTTTGCATACGGTATTTGGATAACGAGAACTCATCACTCGATTCATCGTAACAATAGCGACCGCCATTTGGCCTGTTTTATTTTCGCCGCGTGCCTCATGATATATATTTAAGGACAAGCAATTGATTTGCTTTTCATCTTGCTGGGCAAAAACCGTTGAAACATAACTCAGAATAAGAACGAGAACAAGAAAAAACAAAGACTGCATGGCTTTCGCACCCCTATCAAATGCGTAATTGGTCATAAATACCTCTCCCCAAATCGATCAGTTTACTCAGCGAAATAGCCTATCCTTATGGGAAAACGTTTTGGGGCGGTCTAAAGAATATTTAACTAGGCTATCTTCGAACGATTAAATATTCCTTGTGCATGTTCTCTGCCTAAACGACGGAGAGGCCATTGAATTAACACATTTTATCGTCAGTACAAATACTATTTTCGATACGAATCAATTAATTACAATATTAGTTGGTCATTAAACTTAGAGACTCTGAGGAATCGACATGCTTAACATTTAAAAATCGCAAAGGAAATTGATTTCACCGTTCTTTTCTGATGGAATCAAGGAGTAATCGAAATGGAATAATAGGCTATCTATGACGGTAGATATAGATCTCGCCATTGATATTCAGTCGAGTTTAGGACGCCCCCCCAGCTCAGGGGTGGGGTTGATGGCTTTACCGCGATTCTAAATCATCCCAGCGTGCATAATGATAATCCAGTTCTTTCGAAATCACATCGAGACGACTTGTCATTTCGTTGGCGTTATTAAAGTCCTTTTTGTAAAAATTAGGGGCCGCCATTTCGCTTTGTAATTGGAGTTGCTCTGCTTCAAGTTTTTCAATCATGGTCGGCAAGGATTGTAATTCTCTCTGCTCTTTATACGTTAATTTTTGACGAGCATTCACCACGTTAGATTCAGATATCTCCCTCACCACTTTCTTATTTAATTTTTTTTCATTGGGATTGCTATCAACGACAGTCGGCTTTTGCCGCAGATAATCTTGATACCCACCGACATATTGTTCAACGACACCCTTTCCGCTAAATACCCAAGTCGAACTCACAATATTATCTAAAAAGTGACGATCATGGCTAACCACTAACACTGTCCCTTCAAAATTAACAATTAAATTTTCTAATAACTCTAAGGTTTCAATGTCTAGATCATTAGTGGGCTCATCTAATACCAACACATTGGCTGGATTAGCAAATAATTTAGCCAATAGCAGACGATTGCATTCTCCACCCGACAAGGAGCTGACAGGTGATTGTAAACGCTCAGGGTCAAACAAAAAATCTCTCAAATAACTCACCACATGGCGATCCTGATCACCAATACGAATCGTATCATTACCATCACTCACATTTTCTCTGACGGTTTTTTCTAGCGCTAGCTGAGCACGTTGCTGATCAAAATAAGCCACGCTTATATTAGTCCCCTGAGTGACGGTCCCCTCATCAGGCAACAGATCACCTAACATCAAACGTAACAAGGTTGTCTTGCCTGAGCCATTAGAGCCAATTAAACCAATTTTATCGCCTCGTAGCACACGCACCGAAAAATCTTTCACAATGAGGGAGTCTTCCCAAAAATAGCTTGCGCCTTTTGCCTCGAATACCAATTTGCCCGAATTTTCGCTTTGCCCGATGGAGAAATCGGCATTGCCTAATACATGACGGCGCTTTGCTTGCTCTGCTCGCAAAGCTTTCAAGCGTCTTACTCGCCCTTCATTTCTTGTTCGACGTGCCTTGATCCCTTGACGCACCCAAACTTCTTCTTTTTGCAGTTTTTTATCAAACTGGGCACTCTGTTCTGCCTCAACGTTCAGTTGGTGTTCTTTTTTTATTTTATAGTTATCATAATCACCCGGCCAAGAGACTAGCTGCCCACGATCTAAATCCACAATGCGTGTCGCCACTTGACGCAAAAAAGTACGGTCATGAGTAATAAAGATTAGCGTTATTTTTTGACTGACTAAAAAATTTTCCAACCAATTAATTGCCGTAATATCTAAGTGATTGGTTGGCTCATCTAGCAACAAAATATCGGGCTGGCACACCAGCGCTTGTGCTAATAATACGCGACGCCGCCATCCACCCGATAAGTCACCAACTTTTTCTTCCGCATTTAATGACAACTGTGATAAAACAGTTTCAATGCGTTGCTGAAATTGCCATCCATTGGCATCATCCAACTGCTGTTGTAACCGAGAGAGCTTATCTAAAGCCGCTTGCTCGCCCTGCTCTGCCACTTGAATCGCGGTTTCATGATAATCAGAAATTAGCATTGCAACATCACCTAAACCTTTCGCTACCAGATTAAAAACCGTAATATCTTCGGCAACGGGCACATCTTGATGTAAACTCGCCACACGGGCGCCAGGCTCAATCCAGAGCGAACCATCATCCGCTTTAATTTCACTCGCCACGATTTTTAGTAACGACGATTTTCCAGCACCATTTCGTCCGATAAGACATAAACGCTCGCCCGCCGTGATAGTCAAGTTTGCTTTGTCTAATAGCGCATGATGACCAAACGCCAATGATATGTTATCTAGTCTAAGCAAGTGCATATAAAAACCCCAACATTGAATAAGTCACTGTATTTGTCGTTGCAACACAACATCAAAAAATTCATTCCTTAAATGCATGAAAATTCATCATTATCCCTAACGTTAATAAAAATAATAACGGAATCATGTCATGCGCTTAAAAAAAATCGTATGACCATACGAAAAACTCTAATCGAAATCGCCGTTAAACGTTTTAATGATACTTGCAAGGCTTTGAGCCTTTTTATGGCTTGCAAGCCGCAGCCAATTGTTTAACAATGAGACGATGCGACATGACATAAATGTTTAGCATCCATTTAACTGACATGTCTATTAAGGCTAAAATTAATCCTCTATGGCGTTATTAAAGTGTCAAAAGACCCTCTTTCATTTGTTTATTAATTAACGGATAGACCACCTTTTTTAGAAGATGAAAAATACATTTATCAAATCATTTTAAATTCATATGACGGCATTAGTGTAAAGCTACGCTGGGGTTGTCATGGTATGAATAGTGCCTGATCTAAGATAAGTATAATGAAAAGTAC
>VAPK010152787.1_pt1 | contig 66519 bp, 65 predicted proteins | sample 3395031 | NCBI WGS metagenome assembly VAPK01 (sample SAMN08290443, study PRJNA428436) | hydrothermal vent metagenome | isolation source: Deep-sea hydrothermal vent chimney 1 | place: Pacific Ocean: Juan De Fuca Ridge
CAAAGGATCCTTTAGGAAACCCTCAGCCCATTACGGTAAAACCTGGCCTTGCCAGAAATTCAGCCGTAAAAACTACAGCAACGAACAAACCTAATTTAATGGTACTTTTTGCTACGGGGCAATACCTTGCATCCGGTGATGCCATAGGAACTTCTAAACTTAATACAGTCTACGGTATTTGGGATAGCGGCAAAGGTGGCTTGACCGATGATCGTAGTAATAGTACCGCATCAACAAGCCTTTTAATTGAACAAATCATGTCCGATACAAACAAACATCCTGAACCACTAGGGCAACACAAAGCCCGAGATCCAGTCACTCTCAAAGAGTACCCTGTTCGAATAACAACTTCAAATACTGTGGACTGGACTAAAAAATACGGTTGGTTTGCTGATCTCAAAGGACAGGACACCATCAATAATTTTGCAGAAGAACGTGTTGTTGTTGATCTTGCTATTCGGTCCAATATCCTATTCTTTAACACCGCAATTCCCGATTCTCTAGTATGTGGTGTTGGTGGAGATCACTGGATAATGGGGCTTGATTATATCGATGGAGCGACGCCAACAGAAAATATATTTGATGCCAACAGAGATGGGGCTATTGATAATAAAGACAGTGCTCTCTCAGGTGAAATCACCGTGGGGGTTAAACTGGATAAAAGAGGTATCCTCACTGCCCCTGCGCTCCTAGGAGGTTATCAATATACCCAAAGTAGTGATAAATCAATTGACAAACGGAAAGTTAAGGTCAAAAAACAAAATGAAGGCCGTTTATCTTGGCGAGAATTACATACAGATAACTAATATGCCAATATTAATCAAACCCTTAATATATTAATTAGAGGTATTAGTTGTGAAGCAACTAGCAGGATTTACTTTAATAGAGCTATTGGTAGTCATGGCTATTATCGGCATTATTGCCGGTGTTGGCTGGCCCATGTATATAGAACAAGGCCGTACCAGTAATCGTACTGATGCCCTATTGGCAACCACTGCCGTTGCTCTTGCTTTAACCCAGTATCAGTCTGATACTGGTAAATATTCTTGGGCAACGCCACCCGCCGCCGGTGCACATAGTCGGTTTTTACCTCTGGTTGCCGTTGGAGCCAACAGTGGCACAACCGCAGATAGCACCTGTGCCCAACGACGTGGCTTTCGTTGGGTAGGGGCAAATAACCGATACGAGTCCTGCCACGGTTTATATTCTATTAGCGTTAGTATTGATGGTGTTGCTGGTGCGGGTACTCATACCGGAACAACCTTTATAGTAACAACAACGGCTATTCCAACACGACCACAATCCAATGACCAGGAATGTAATGCCTTCACCCTTAACAGCAATGGCACAAAAGGTCATAGAGCAATCGGTGATCCCCTACTAGTTCAGCCTGGAGCAACAACAAATGGTCCGTTTCATTCAACTAAACGATGCTGGGGCAGTGACTAAACTAATAACGACGATGTTAAAATACGGAGAACTCGGATGAAAAAATTTATAATCGCAATTTTTATATTTATGGCCGTTGGCCTTCCACAGCTCAGTTACGCAAGTAGTTGTAGCTTAACTAAAACATTGTATGACAGCGGCAAATATCAACGTGCATTTAAACAGGCTGAAACCTATGCCCGTTACAATAACGCATGCGCCGAATATTATCTTGGTTTAATGTATTTTAATGGGCAAGGCGTTGTTGCAAATACTGACAAAGGAAATGCCTTAATTGAAAAAGCTGCTAACAAAAAATTTAAGCCTGCAATCGATTTCTTCAAGACAATGATGCCTTGATTTTATATCAAGCTGATTATTTCAATTCTTTAGGTAAAGAAAAAACAACCGTTTCTTTTACACCTTGATTCTGAATAATGTCATTGCCGGCAACGCCCCATTCTTTTAGGCGTTGCAATACTTCCGTGACTAATACTTCAGGTGCGGAAGCACCTGCGGTTAAGCCTATTTTGTTCTTGCCTTGCAACCAGCTTTTATTGATTTCAGTTTCATTATCAATTAAGTAGGCTGGAATATTTAACCGACCTGCCACTTCACGTAAACGATTTGAATTGGAACTATTAGGCGAGCCGACCACAAATAATATATCACATGCAGCAACCAACTCTTTTACAGCGTCCTGCCTGTTTTGGGTTGCGTAACAAATATCATCTTTTTTCGGCCCTTGAATATCAGGAAAACGTTGTTTGAGAGCCTTAATGACCCCAGATGTATCATCCATGGATAAGGTAGTTTGTGTAAAATAAGCCAGTTTGTCGGGATTACGTACTTCAAGTTGCTCGACTTCTGCTGCCGTTTCAATTAAATATATTTGACCACCATGTTGTTCATCAAATTGCCCCATTGTTCCTTCTACTTCGGGGTGTCCTTGATGGCCGATTAAAATACATTCCTGCCCCGTTTCGCTAAAACGCGAAACTTCCATATGTACTTTAGTCACCAGGGGACAGGTGGCATCGAATACTTTAAAGCCACGTTGTTTGGCTTCTTGCCGTACCGCTTGTGATACACCATGCGCACTAAAAATAAGCGTAGCACCTTCAGGCACTTCGCTTAAATCTTCGATAAAGACAGCCCCTTTATTTCGTAAACAGTCAACAACGTATTTATTATGGACCACTTCGTGGCGCACATAGATAGGGGCACCAAATAAAACCAATGCCCGTTCTACAATTTCAATGGCTCGGTCAACACCAGCACAAAACCCACGGGGATTGGCTAATAGAACCTGCATTAATGTTGCTCACCGTTATTTGAATTATCATCACTTATGTCAACTAACTCAGCTTGAATAAAATCACCGTTTACAATCGCATCTAACTGCGCCTGACTTGCTTTAATTTTTAAAATTTCGACATCAAAGGTTACTACAAAACCGGCACACGGGTGATTAAAATCAACTTTAACGTCTGTTTCGGTTATTTCTTTTAAGGTACCCGGTACTGCATCACCCGAAGGCGTTTCAAACTCAATAATCAGCCCTTCTTCCAACTTAAAAGATGAATCAAATTCTTCTATTGGCATCATATGGATATTGTCTTCATCGGGAAAACCAAAAGCATCGACGGGATCAATGGACAAACATTGCTTATCACCTTCTTTTAAGCCATAGAGCATCATTTCCAAACCATCTATTAAGGTACCATCCCCTATCGTAAAGGTCATTGGACTGTCTTTATCTGTACAGTCAGCAATCGTTCCATCGGGCAGGCTTAAAGTAAAATTCATAGTAACTTCGCTGCCGGGGCAAATAGTGATGGTGCTTATTTTTGTCATTGTGACTACTCTTTGATAATTTTTTCTGGATTCCCGCCTATGCGGGAATGACGGGTTAACGGACAAAGGTCAATCTACTTACGTTTAAATAAATTGGGGAAAACCGTATCCACAATTAATATCACGACACCGATCGTAATCGCTGAATCTGCAATATTAAAAGCAGGCCATGAATAATTACGGTAATAAACATCAATAAAATCGACCACATAACCCAAACGAATGCGATCAATTAAATTACCAATGGCTCCGCCAAGAATAAAAGAAAAAGCTAATGCTTGAAATTTTTCTTCTGGCTTTAGCTTTTTAATCCATACGACCAATAAAATACTTACCACCAGTGAAATAGCCGTAAAAAACCACCGTTGCCAACCGCCTGCATCTCTTAAAAAACTAAATGCCGCACCTTCATTATGCATTAAAGTAAAATTAAACATAGGCATAACCGCAACCGCTTTGTACATTGTTAACTCTGCGGAGGCAATGGCTTTAGTCAGTTGGTCAACCACAACAACAGCTGCCGCGATAATCATCCAGTTACGCAAAGTGTCGTACCTCACCAGAACCATCCACATTTTCAATACAACGGCCACATAATTCAGGATGTTTATTGTCTTTACCTACATCCTCGCGCAAATGCCAACAGCGAGTACACTTGGCATCCTCGGATTTTGTTACACCAACCCAGATTTCATCATTACTCGACAAGGTGGTATGTACCGATGTGTCTGGGGGCGTATCAACTACTAACTCAATGCGTGCCGAAGAAGTAATCAGTGCAAAGCGTAATTCATCTTTTAATTTTTCGAGTACATCATAAATCTCACGACCACAGTAGAGGGTTACTTTAGATTCCAACGCAGAACCAATCGCACCATAAGCGCGTAATCTTTCCAGTTCTTTATAAACCGCATCACGCACTTCGGAGATATTATTCCAATGCTTGAGTTCTAAATCGGCAATGCTTTGATCTGCATAACACTGGGGTAAACGATACCATGTATCCATAAACACCGACTCATTGCGTTTAACGTGATTACCCTGTGCATCGACTTTGTCCGATGGCATGGCCTTCCATATATCTTCCGCAGTAAAACTCAAAATGGGAGCAACCCATAAAACCAGTGCTTCCAAAATATAATACATAGCGGTTTGCGAAGAACGGCGCCCCAGACTATCGGCCTGCATGGTGTACTGGCGATCTTTTGTAATATCCAGATAAAAACTACCTAGCTCAACAGCACAGAAGTTGTGAATCATTTGATAAATACTATGGAAATCGTATTCGTCATATGCTGTTTGAATACGTTGTTGTAACCGAGTGGTTTTTTCTATTGCCCATTTATCCAACTCAAGCAAATTATCGGCTGCAACACAATCAGTCACTGGATTAAAATCATTAATATTAGATAACAAGTATCGTGCTGTGTTTCGAATACGGCGATAAGCATCGGATGAACGTTTAAGAATTTCATCAGAGACGGTCATTTCGGCTGAATAATCGGTTGCTGCAACCCAGAGACGGATAATATCTGCCCCCAGATTTTTAATTATCTTTTGTGGTGCAATGACATTGCCTTTCGATTTTGACATTTTCTGGCCTTTTGCATCGACTGCAAAGCCATGTGTTAAGACTGACTTATAAGGCGCAATTCCCTGCATCGCAACCGATGTTAAAAGAGACGACTGAAACCAGCCACGATGTTGATCAGAACCTTCCAGATAAAGGTCGGCAACGGGGTAATCTTTTACACTCAGCATTTGGTTCATCACCGAATAATGCGTCACACCGGAATCAAACCAAACATCTAATGTATCGGTGACTTTAAGGTAATCATTCGCGTCCTTACCTAACAAATCTTTAGGTTCTAGGTCGAACCACGCATCAATACCTTGTTGTTCTATTTTTTGAGCAACCTGCTCAATCAACTCCACACTGTTTGGGTGTAACTTGGTGGTTTCCTTATGCACAAATAAAGCAATCGGTACTCCCCAAGTGCGCTGCCGAGAAACACACCAATCGGGCCGACTCTCAACCATTTTTTCAATTCGAGCCTGTCCCCACTCAGGCATCCATTGGGTTTGTTTAATAGCAGCCAGAGCTTTATCACGCAAACCCTTTTTATCCATACTAATAAACCATTGCGGAGTCGCTCTAAAAATAATCGGGGTTTTATGTCGCCAACAATGTGGATAGCTATGTTCCAGTGCTTCGTCATGTACTAGCTTATTATTTGTTTTTAATGTTTCAATAACGGCTGTATTGGCTTTAAAAACATGTTGTCCTTCAAACAAAGGCGTACCTTTAACAAAAGTACCATCGGCTCCTACTGGATTATCGATTTTTAAATGATAACGTTGACCAACAATATAATCGTCCTGACCATGCCCTGGTGCGGTATGCACACAGCCAGTACCGGCCTCTAATGTCACATGGTCTCCTAAAATAACTGGCACTTCACGATCATAAAAAGGATGTGCCAGTTTTAACCCTTCTAAGTCTTCGCCCGTACATTTACCCACAACCTGATAATTACTAACACCATAGCGTTGCATGATATTTTCAATCATCTCAGAAGCTAAAATCAAACACTCAGGAACATGTTCTGAAATACTGTCTACCAACACTATGCTGTATTCAAACCTTGGATTAACCGCAACGCCCTGATTAGCAGGCAGCGTCCAAGGCGTGGTTGTCCAGATAACAACAGAACTTATTTTACCTTTTAACAAATCAGTATTTAGATCCGTGCAACGTATTTTTAAGGCTTCATCATCCAGAACTTCAAAGCGCACATCAATCGCAGGGGATTTTTTATCTTCATATTCAACTTCTGCTTCTGCTAAAGCCGAACCACAATCGACACACCAATGCACCGGCTTTGAACCTTTGTGTAAATGACCTGCCTCAATAATTTTACCCAGACTTCGTACAATATCCGCTTCGGTTTTAAAGTTCATGGTAAGGTAAGGGTTATCCCAGTCACCCAGTACACCTAAACGTTTAAAGTCTTCACGTTGGCCATCGACCTGTTTAAGTGCATATGCACGACACGCTTTACGAAACTCGGTAGCGTTGACTTTTACACCCGCCTTACCTATTTTTTTCTCAACCATTAACTCAATTGGCAGGCCATGACAATCCCAACCCGGGGTATACGGTGCATCAAAACCGCTGAGTGTTTTTGATTTAATAATAATGTCTTTTAAAATTTTATTAACTGCGTGGCCAATATGAATATTACCATTTGCATAAGGTGGGCCATCGTGTAAATAAAATTTAGGACGATTTTGTTGCACTGCAATATCACGTAACATTGCATACAAATTCATATCATTCCATTGTTTCAGGAATGCGGGTTCACGATTTGCCAAATTACCTCGCATTGGGAAATCTGTTTTGGGTAAATTCAATGTATCTTTATAGTCTGCCACGGTGTTTGTTTACCTTGTTAAATTTATAGCTGTTTTAACGGCCAGCGTTATAATTAAAAAACACTTGTCGTTGCGAGCGATAGCGCGGCAACCTTGTCAAAGTTATGCCAATACTCATTACGATTGCCGCGCTATCGCTCGCAATGACAATCCTGACCTTATAATCTTATATTTCTTTAAAAAACTGTTTAGCCTGCTCAACATCAACTGCAATTTGTTCTTTAAGTGATTCCAGTGAATCAAACGGCAATTCGTCTCTTAACTTTTTCAAAAAACCCACTTCAATATATCGACCATAAATGCTTTGATTAAAATCAAATAAAAAGACTTCTAAAATTACTTTTTCACCATTCACTACCGGCCGCGAACCAATACTCGCCACACCTTGTACGGGTTGTTCGGCTAAACAGCCAACCTCAACAACATAAATGCCATGCAACGGTGTGACCTTTCGATGCAAATGAATATTAGCGGTTGGAAAACCTAGCTCCCGACCTAATTTTTCACCATGCGCCACTCGCCCGGTCATTTTGTAATGATGACCTAACAACTGTTCTGCCTCTTTAAACTGCCCCGCTTCTAATGCTGTTCGAATACGTGTACTACTCACTCGGCCTGAGCCAAATCTGGTTTCAATATTAAAAGTTGGCATGTTAACAACCTCAAACTGATGTTGCTTACCCGCTGCAACTAAATCCGCAAAGGTTCCTTCACGATTTTTACCAAAACGAAAGTCATCACCAACAACAAGATAACGAACCCCTAAGCCTTTGACTAATACTCGTTCAATAAATTCTTGATACGGCATATCGGCCAGTGCTTTGTTAAACCGCAGGGATAAAACCCGACCCACATGATAACGCTGCATAGCGGGTACTTTATCACGCAAACGCATTAATCGAGCCGGTGCAGTTGCGGCTGCAAAATATTCTAATGGCTGCGGCTCAAACATGATTACGGTACTCGGGCAACCAAACTCTGCCGCTTTGTCTGCTAACTGTTCCAGCACATGCTGATGGCCAAGATGCACACCGTCAAAGTTGCCAATACTTGCAACACAGCCATGATGTTGTGGGCGCAAATTATGTATACCACGAATCAATTCCACGTCGTTTACCCTACAACTTAAGCCAACTTGTATGATAGTTCTGCATTTATACCTATTTCCTATTATACCAAGCTATCAGATGAATTTTCAGAGGGTCGGCGCAAATCTTTTAGACGAATCCCCAAAATAAACAGAATGACAAAATAACTACCACCACCGGCAACAACCAGTAACGATAAATTTAGAATCTGGCTCATCAGCTTCAAGCCATACCACGGAGGAATATTACCTAAAAGAGCCAATAATACGCCAGACATAACAAAACAGGCCAACCCCACTTGCAAAGTAAATCGTAACCAGCCTTTATTCGGTTGATGTACTTTTTTACGCACTAAACCACGCCACAATAAATACGCATTAATCACGCCTGAGCCAGCCGTTGCAAGCGCCAAACCGGCATGCAGACCATCAACCTTTAACTGATACAAAATTAAAACAAATACAACGTTTAATACCATATTGCTGGCCATGGCTATCAGGCCAATTTTCATCGGTGTCTTTGTGTCCTGACGCGCAAAATACCCCGGAGCTAACACCTTAACCAACATATGCGCTAGCAAGCCAAAGGAATACGCTTGTAACGCAAAGACCGACATACTAATGGCATGTATCGAATACGCGCCGTGCTGCAAAAAAGTGCCTAGCAATGGTTTAGCTAAAATAAACAGTGCAACCGCGGCGGGTAAGCCAACAATAATCACCCAACGCATGGCAAAATCCAACATATGCGAGAAATCTTCAGTATTTTTAGCTGCGTGTTTTTCGGATAGACTGGGCAGAATAACGGTTGCTAAAGCAATACCAAACACGCCTAAGGGAAATTCCAGCATCCTGTCGGCATAATACAACCAGGTAATACTGCCTGTTGCCAGAAAAGACGCCACAAAAATATCAAACAACAGGTTAATTTGCATCACCGACGAACCAATAATACCCGGCCCCATTAATTTCATTACCCGACGCACCCCGGCATGTTTCCAGCCCCAACGAGGCCACTGCAAAAAGCCCAGTTTATGTAAAAATGGTAACTGAAAACCTAACTGCAAAATACCGGCAATAAACACCCCCCAAGCCAGTGCTTTTACTGGCACATCAAAGTAAGGCGCTAGCCAGATCGCGCTACCAATCAAGCTTAAATTTAACAAAATCGGGGTAAACGCCGGTACCGCAAATTTGCCATAACTGTTTAAAACACCGGCTGACAGTGCAGTTAATGCAATAAAAAAGATATACGGGAACGTGACTCTGAACATATCGGTGGTTAAGGCAATTTTATCGGGTTGATCGATATAACCCCAGGCGATTCCCATCACAACAACCGGTGCGGCAATCAGACAAACGGTGGATAAAAGCAACAAAACACCGCCCAAGGTGCCCATCGTGTGCTGCACAAGGTCAGCCACTGCCGATTTGTCATGCCGAACCTTATACTCAGTTAAAACCGGTACAAAAGCCTGTGAGAAAGAACCTTCACCAAACAATCTACGTAGAAAATTGGGTAATTTAAACGCAATAAAAAAAGCATCAGTTGCTTTACCTGCGCCAAAATAATGCGCCATCACAATATCACGCGCCAGACCAGAAATCCGCGATAATAGAGTAAAGGTGGTCACCACCAGCGTTGATTTAAACAGGCTCATATAGCTTATAAGTTGTTGATAATAAGGGTTCTTTTATTTAAACGGCCAAAAGCCACGTAAGTCATTGCAAATAAACAGGTTTTTCGTCTGCCATCATACCTTATAATGTATTTGCTGTGTACACTAACAAAAGGGCTTAAATTTATTGACAAACCAACACAAAAGCCCCATTATACGCGGCTTTCTTGGTTAGACAGTTTATTTAGGAGAGCCACATTGGCTAATTCAGCACAATCACGCAAACGTGCCCGTCAGGGTGAAAAACGTCGTCAGCACAATGCCGGCTACCGTTCCATGTTCCGTACTTTTGTTAAAAATTTATTAGCAACGATTGAGTCGGGCGATAAAGCAAAAGCACAAGAAGCTTTCAAACAAGTCACGTCTGTTATTGACAAAACGGCTAACAAAGGCCTTATTCATAGAAATAAAGCAGCCAACCAGAAAGCACGCTTGAATGCGCAAGTTAAAGCCATGTCTTAATCGCTTTAGCGTCAATACATAAAAAAGCCGGTTATCATAACCGGCTTTTTTAATGGGGAAATTTCTTTATTTCAGAATAAAGAGTCGATTAGCTCGCAGGTATCATCCAGATTAGCCGCGGCAAGTACATAACAGGCACAATGTTGTGCAATCTTAGAGGCTCCGGCCAAACCTTCATTCTCATGCGCCAACTGATTCAAGCCATTGGTATAAATATTCACACAGGCTTCAGCATCACTGAGCTTTGTTAATACCGGCTTCAGGTTATCCGTTGAGTATTCAACAATAATAATTTTAGTTAATGGAAATGATTCTAAATGTGAGTCTGTCGGTAATAACTCTACAGGTACATGCATTGTACGATTAGTTTTGAGAATATTATCCGGCAATGGATATAACGGAGGGTGTTGTTTAAGACACACCGCATGGGGATAGGGAATAACATGCATAGATTCCAAATTGATAGGCGCCAGTTCATCACTTAGGTAACTAAAACCAGTATTCAGTAACCCCCAGGTTGTCGTTGACTTCCCAGCACCCGAACGGCCTGTTAATAACAGCACTTCTCCGTTTTTTTCTAATGCGGCACCGTGCATAAAAAACAAGGATGAGCATAATTTTTCCAGCTCAATTGTTATATCTTTTTCGAGATTATAAACAAATAAGCCTAAATCTTTGCAATGAATAACTTTGTTTTTATTGCGAGTAATTGTATACGTTGACTCATCTATTCCTGACCGTAATTCATAGTACAAAGCTATATTATTATTTAAATTTTTTTCAACCTGAAAGTGGCCATAATTTTTTAGCACAATCTCATATAAAAAAATATCCTGGCAATCAAGAAGTAAAATTTTACCAAAAATATTTAACGCACACTTGCTCATATTGCATTAGATTAATGAACAGAAATCCCAATAACAACCAAAAAAAACGCAACCCAAATAGGTTGCGTTTTTCTGGCAGGATTAAACCTTCCTAATTAAGGATTACCTTGAGTTGGAGGTGCCGTAGCAGCAGACCCCGTAACTGCAAATGCAGGTACCGCTTTCATTGTCATTACAGCCGGTGCAATATAGGCTGCTTTTTTAATGAAGTCTCGACGAGCCTCTGTTTTCTGTTCATTAGATACGCTATTATTTTCTTCACTCATCGTAAATCTCCCTTGTGTGTATTAATCAATAATTTTAAATCTTTAAATTGTTGTACAACTTTATCTAAATCCGCTTTTGCGGTTACCATATCAATATCATAAAACTGTATTAGTTTTTTGACAATAGCCTCAAAACCTGAACTCACTTCCATTTGCTGCCAGATAAAACTTGCAACAGAATTTAACTGATGTATTTGGCCGTTTTCTTTATCTAAAATAACCAGCTCACCGTCTATTTGCTGTGTATTTAAATTTGCCCGTACTGCTAAATTCATCTATAACTCTTTTTAGTAATGGTATATTACAACAAAGTTCGTAATATTCGTCAATAAAACAGTAAAAAAGCCAATATCTGCAAAATATATTTCGCCAATGAAAACAGTATCTTACAAAATTCGTGCTAAATCCATTTTAACCCAAACGGGTTAACCCATAACGATGAATGCTCAAAAATATGAAATCCTCGCACTTTTGCAAAAAATCAGCCTGCAAGATGGAATACAAAGTAAAAGACCTCCATCATTAGAAACCATTCATTGGGCAAAACAAACGGGGTTAGCAGCGGCACTTATTGACCTTTATCCAACCAATAGTCTGAGCCCTGATTGGGTTAATCAATTAAACGCCGAAAAGCTCACCACAAAATTCTGGTTTCAGACTCAGTATCAGGCTACCCTAGAATTGGTAACAGAATTAAACAAACTCAAGATCACCCCCACACTTTTAAAAGGGCTCTCTATCAGTAGCGAGCTGTATCCAAAACCGTACTACCGCAATATGCGCGACATTGACATTCTAGTTGAAGAACATGAGCTTAATCAGGTTGAACAGCTTATGCTAACATTAGGTTATGAACAAAAATCACAATTATCCAATACATTCTATAAAACTCATCACCACACAAAACCTTGGCAACATAAAACAAACGGTATATGGTTTGAAATACACACCGGTTTGATACCCATATCCTCCCCTTACTATTCTGCTCATGTTTTCTCGTTAGCAACAATCAACAATGAAAAAAATCAGAATTTACTGGAAGGAAAATCGATATACCGACTCAGCCATGAACTACAAGTTGTTTATATTGCCACTCACTGGGGTGAAGCCTTTAAACAGATAGGTGGGTTATTTGCTTTTATTGATATCGCTCTTATTTTGAACAAAAAACAACTTAACTGGGAAAAATTAATTCACTGGGCCAATGAACCGTATATCGCCAATTATGTCTATATCAGCTTGTCTTATTTGCTAAAAAATAACTTACTCAAAGATTTATCCATTCAACAACAACTAAAAAAAATTCATCATACACTGAGTTTTATTGATAAATTGTTGCTTAATCTATTAATTGATAATTATCTAGTCATTGGCAAACCGTTTAGCCGCTTACTCACCACTAACAATGTATCGATACTCTGGGCGCTTTTATTGAGTCCAATACGCTCATACAAAAAACTAATCCTGATACCTGTTTATATTGCTTTCCCTCCCCAATCAAACAAAAAATTTAATCTGACCTTCCAGTTATCAAGAATAAAACGTTTATTGTTTAAATCTTCATGATAATCATCTAAACTTTAGACTGTTTTTCTTAATTTAGGTAATAATTACGATGCCCTGCTGTTGCCCCCATAGTCAGTCTGCCGGTAAATTCTTTTCATTTTTTGCAAAATCTTATCGACGACGTTTTGCAAAAAAAGGCTTTGAAACCTCTCAACAACAATTAATAGATGGAATAACTCAGGCAAAGTATAAAGATAAAACCTTGCTTGAAATTGGCTGTGGTGTTGGGCATTTGCATCAAACCCTTATTGAGGAGGGTGCTAAATCTGCCACTGGAATAGAACTTGCCAATAAAATGCTGGATGAAGCAAAAGACTGGGCAAAACAACGAGACCTAACCGAAAAAACAACGTATCTTGAGGGTGACTTTATCTCCATTGCCGATACGGTTGAACCTGCTGATATTGTTATTATGGACAAAGTGGTCTGCTGCTACCCGGATGCCAATTCACTCATACACCGCTCATTAGACAAGTGTCTGTCAGCTTATGCACTCACCTACCCGCGCAAAACATGGTACACCCGTTTGGGGACACAAATACTGGCACTGATAATGAAACTAAGCGGTTCTGATTTCCGACCCTACGTGCATGATCCGGAACAAATTGAAAACTGGGTGATGCAACAAGGTTATCAAAAAATATTCCAAAATCAAACGACTGTCTGGCTTACCCAAGTGTACGCAAAACAATAAGAGAACCCTATGCGCGGCTTTGTTCCACCCGATCCACAAACAGATGTATCCACTATTCAATATGCCATCGTTTATGCACCACGGCGTAAAGCAAACCGACACCGCATCCCGCAAAGTTGTGTCGAGATAAAGCAGGACAAAGAAGAGGCTCTGAAACAGTCTAACCCGGAAACCAAACGCTACGCGGCTCAGGTGTTAGGCCCCTCTAAATCATCAGAAGGCCAGTATATTTATTATGTAATAGAATGGCTTGAATAAAATACACTTTAATTTATAAAACTAGCATTTTTGCAGCCTGTCGAATATCTTCCTGTGCTTCATGTAATATTTCTAAACTGGCTTGTGGTCCTAGTTGACTAAGACCTAATTTTTGAAAGGCGGGGATTTCAACTAACGGTGGAATATTTACTCCCCGACTACCCACCCCATACATACTATGCACATTGGCAACAATAATGATATCGGCATAATCCGCCTCCGGCTTTTCATCTCTGAACCAGTTGTCTATATTTTCAGGAACGCAAATCAATTCTTCGTCGAAATTCCATTGTTCTAGAATCATTTTACCTACTTGCCCCGACAGTTTTTTTACAATGCGATCGGCAAATTTTGGATTTTCTTTTAATTCAGGAAGACGGCTTAAATAACTGATAATAGGCAAAGCACCAATTTGAGAAATAAGCCCGGCCAACATGGCTTTTTCTGCTTGCTTGCCTTTTATAAAGGATCCCAACACATAACTTATCGCCCCCATGCGTCTGCTATGTTCCAGTATTTTCTTTAACTGATACTGTAATTGAGCATTAGGGGCAGCGAATAAATTATTGACTGCTACACATATCACAATATTTTGTACCACATGTAAACCTAATCTTGCCACTGCCTCCATACAACTGGAGGTTAAACGATAACCTGAAAATATAGATGAATTTGCAATTTTAATCACTCGGGCAGCAATATTAGGATCCATTTCAATCAGCTTTGCTATCTGATTGAAACCTTTAGACGGATCATTCACCGCTGTTTTTACTTTTAAAGCAATGTCAGGCAAACTTGGTAGTTCAAGATTACCTTTAGCACAGTCCGTCAAAATACGTTGCTCAAGTGTTAATTGTAATTCGGCACTCATTTAAACGTATCACGCCAAGCGCTATGTTGTTGTATTTTTTTTAACGCTTGCATTAATAATGCTTTACCCGGATCACGCTGATGCCATGTTGATGCACCCGATGGATGGGGTAACGGTATAATATCCGCACTATGTTTATAAAATTCAAGCCTAAACTTTTTCCCGATAATTTGATCCAGCTTATTCACCGACATAATCTGGCTAATCGCCAACTTTCCCACGGGAATAATAACCTCTGGCTTTAAAGTTGCCACTTCTTTTTGTAACCAGTTTGCGCAATTATTAATTTCGATTTTATCCGGAACACGATCGCCTCCTTTAGGTATATTATTCACTAGTTTTTTACCCGGGAAGCATCGACATACTGCAGTCATATACACTGCATTACGAAACATATCTTCGTCAACGCCTAGCGAACCAAACCATTTAAACAATGTTTTACCAGCTGTCCATGCAAAAGGTTTATGAATATCTTTTTCTTTAATTCCCGGTGCCTGACCAACCAATAATATTTTTGACATTACCGGATTCCCCAATACCGGTTGACTTTGCATATTTTTACAAAGGTGACATTTTTTAATATTAGTCTGTAAACGTTTTAAGGAAAGCTGTGTCATATTCTATTCAGACTAAAATAAATAATTAGCATAGAGTATACTTTGAGTTATGCCTTATTTCCATGTACAGAAACCGGTAATTATATTTGTATTTATTTTTAGCAGTTTATTAATAACAAGCTGCCAAAGAGATAACTCATCACACGCCTTTAGCATGGATAAGGCAAAAGATAACTGGAATACAAACAATCACACATGGAAAGAATCCCAGTTAAAAACTTTAGAATATGGCCACCACTTATATCAATTAAATTGCGGCGGTTGTCATGGAGCCAAAGGACAAGGCCAACATTTGATAGGGGCGCCTGCACTTAAAAATAACAGCCTGATGAAAGGTGACCCACAGCAACACATTAAAATTGTTTTACAAGGCAAACCAAAACGTTCAATGCCTGCTTATAAAAATATTCTAAATAACAAAAACCTTGCTGCTATTATAAGTTATGAACGCAATGCTTGGGGTAACAACAGCTATCAAATTATTAAGGAGAGCCAAATACAACAACTCCGCAAATAAAATATTCTTTATTCTTCATATTTCTTGAGCAACACCCCTTCATCGCCACAACACGCGGCTGCACATTTTTTAACGGCATGAATCGACTCTGCATTACCCTGTAAAAATGAGCTAATGGGTAAATTGTCAGTGGCACAGTCACAGCCCTTGTCATCATATTTATAAACATGTTTTAAACCAATCGCTTTAGCCGCATCCAGAGTTTGCTGCATAATCAGTGAGGGTGTTGGTTCAATATGGCTTAATTTATAAGCGGGGAAAAATTTAGTAATATGCCAAGGGCTATTTTCACCCAGATTATCTTTAATCCATTTGGCGATATTCGTTAACATTTCAAGATTATCATTTTTAGTTGGAATAATATTAGTCCGCGTTTCCACATGAATGCCAAGCTCATGTGCTTTCTTAATTGAGTGCAATACTTCGTCCACTGATGATTTGCGACAAATATCTTTATAAAAATCATCCTCTAGACTTTTAATGTCGGAACAGAGTACATCAATATACGGAGCAACCACTTCCAGTGCTTCGTCCGTTACATAGCTATTAGAGACATAAAGAATATACAAACCCTTTTCTTTTGCTACTTTGGCAACATCAACAATATATTCTAGCCAGACGGCCGGTTCAGAATAGGTGAATGCAATCCCTTGTACATTAAAACGTAACGCCGTTTCAACCAGTTGTTCGGCTGTCACATAAGCGGCCGTTGACTCACCCCGTGCGAGCTCATCGAGTGCGGTAACCCCCCATGATATATCGAGATTATGACAACCATCGCAACGAAAACTACAACCATAACTTCCAACGGATAATACTTGAGTACCCGGTCTAAAATGTTTTACCGGCTTATCTTCAATATTATCAATATCCAGAGCAGAAATAATGCCATATGAAAGATTATACAAAGTCCCATTACGATTAACGTGTGCCTGACAAAAACCACGCTGACCATGGCGTAAGCGGCAACGCCATAGGCACAGGTTACAACGTGTCGTGCCATCGTCTTGCTTATCCTGCAACATAGTTTCAACGAGTTGATAATGTTCTGGTCTTGCTTCTAAACTACTCATTTATCTGTTCCCGTTATTAATTTCTGGTTATCAATGTTGTCTATCTTCCACAATGGTGCAACCACAATATTTAAACAAGCATACGCTGCCCGCAAGGCCTGTTCCACTTGCTCAAACTGTGGCGCTCGAGCAAAAATAAACCCTAAGTAACTATTGCCTTCGGGTAAGGGTATAAGTTCGTAACCGTCACGCAATTGAATATTGATATCTTCAATAAATTCAATTTTTCCAGCCTCAAGCAAACCTTCAATACGTTTAAGGATGCCTTGTTTTGGAACGGGTATCATCATCACACCCGCTGCTGTCTCGGAAAATATTTTACTACCGGGCAAATCTTTAAATTGGCCGGTCGCCTGACTTAAAACGATATCCTCTAAAGAGCAACCCAGCCCATACTCTAAAATATCACTGCATAAACCACCAATGGTACGCGCGGCCATTTCAATTAAAAAAACATCGGCTCCGCGCAAACGACATTCGGCATGTACGGGCCCCGTTTTAATTCCATAAGCTTCACAAGCTAACTGCACAATATCCGTTACACGTTTAATCTGTATTGTGGTTAATCTTGTGGGGGTAATGTAATAGGTTTCTTCAAAAAAGGGGCCATACAATGCATCCGGCTTATCAAAAATAGTAAGTAGTTTAAACGTTCCATTATCAACAATGCCCTCAACTGCAATTTCATCACCGTGAATATATTCTTCTAATAGAACCTGTTCTTTTTCTACCGTTTCTAAATCAGTCTGTTGCGCCAATAAGGCTTTAATTCTTTTTGCTGCACTAGTGAGTTCGTCGTTGTTATTCACGCGAATAACTCCCCGACTCGCCGATAAAGCCAAGGGTTTGATTACAGCAGGAAAATCAATATTAGTATTAGTATCGAGTTGGTCTATGATTGCTTGCAGTGCAAGCCGTTGATAACGCGGGATTGGAACATTATTTTTATCCAATACCTCACGTGAAAAATCTTTACGTCGGGCAAAACGCGCTGCGTTCACATTGTTATGTACCAAACCTAAGTGCTGAGCCACCATTGCGGCAAGCTCTATCACTGAATCGTCCGTCCCAATAACCGCAAGCACTTGTGTGTGGGCTACACCCGCTAAAATAGTGTGTAATGCTTCTTTTTGATGGTCGAACTGTACGTGCAAACCTTGTGCATATGCTGACACAATAGAATGCTCACCTTCGGATACAATAACAACGTTTAAGGCGAGCCGGGAAGCGGCTTGAAGATACCGCATGGTTCGATAACTACCATGCGGTGCAATCAATAAAATACTTTGGCTGAGATGTTTTTTAGGAATAACAGCGGACAATCTTATGCACAGCCACCACCGCCACCGCCACTCGCGCCGCCACAACCACCACAACCGCCTGAACCACCAACAGCTTTAAAAACATTATTGAAAACAAACGAAGCATTTAAGCCATCATTTGTATAATCAATATCAGAACCATTTAAATACGCAAGTGCCACCGCATCAACCACTACTTTATAACCGTCACCTTCTAATACTTTGTCGTGCGGGTGAATAGTATCGGCATAGGTCATGCCGTAAGTCATGCCACCACAACCACCACCGGATACAAAAACACGAATACCTTCAACAGGATCCTCGGCAGCGGCCATTAGGCCAGCAATTTGCTCACCTGCAGTCCCAGATACTTTAAATTCTTCGGCAGTAATACTTGTGTTAAATTCGGCAACGGCTGCATTCATCTTTATTCTCCAGTGTTCTTTAATTTATACTTGGTATTGATACTCAGCATTAATACCCAGATTGGCCTTGTTCAAATGACTATATATAGTATAGATAATACCATATATTTAAAATTCAAGCCCATTTTTTACATGTAAGCAGCCCTATTTCCCTTTTAGAATCAAGGTTATACCCCTCTTTATGAGGGGACTAGTGAATTGTATGTTCGAGGACTAACGAAAAGCCGATACTATTAATAGCCAAGCATAAAGACTAAACCAAAGCCAATGCTGGGCTATCTTTGGCTGGTTTTAACCGATTTTGAGCGCCAACTAATTTGCTCATCATCCGCAGATCCCGCTCGGTCAAATTCAAGGCCGCATCGACCCAAATCACCGCCACATCCATCAGCTCGTCATAGGTTAGCGGATTAAGATATTCCCGTACCCGACGGATCGCCTGCAAACCATTACTGGCTCGGCTGTGACGACGAATATATTGACGTACAGCCTGCCGCCCTTCACCGGGTTCGGCCAATTCATCAACAACACCCAGTTCGTGTAATTCTTCGGCACTGAATAATCTACCCGCCGTAATAAGTGCCTCCGCACCTTGAAAACCGAGCTTACGTGACAATAAGCTATAAGCCCCCATACCCGGAAACAGGTTAAATAAAATTTCAGGTAATCCCAGTTCAGTACCCTTTTCAGCAATCAGCACCGAACTGGATAAAGCGGCTTCAAAACCACCGCCTAGGGCGCTGCCCTGTACCAGTGAAATAGTGGTTAAAGGTAAATGCAGGTGAGCTGCATTTAGAAATAGCACATCAATACAAGCTTTTGCATACGCCAATAACCCCTGACGGTCGCGTTGTTCAATGTGTTGGCGGAACAGATCAAGATCACCGCCAAGATTAAAAACCCCCGGCACATCCGAAGACAATACCAGATAAGAAACCGCTAGTTCCTTACGCCTAACCACTTGCTCAACCTGTTCCTGAAAGTCAGCTATTTCAGCTAGCAGGGTTGGGGTAAAACAAGGTCGAGGGGAGGCTTGCATTTCATACCATAGGCACTGCAAATCCGCATCGTAGTGGGGGGTAAGTTGTTGAAAGGGACCAAAACAATTCAGTTTATGACCGGCTACCAAACTCATCGCATTCTCCTTATTTGCTGCGAAAATAAACACACGTACCTAGAGTCTAGCTCGGGATAGTGATTGTCAATGTCATTCAGCAAAGAAAAGCGGAACCGGTTCATATTTCAGAACATGGCACCCCCCTTCGTCAACAAAAAACGTATTTTAAAGTCTTCCCCCCCCATTAAAAAATAATTTCCAATAAAATATATCAAAAAGGGGTGTAGTTGTTTAAAATAAGCGCTCCAATTTTGAGGTAAGCATTATGTCGCGTATGGTTTTTTGTCAATACTTAAATAAAGAAGCAGAAGGGCTCGGATCGGTTCCAATGCCAGGTGAACTGGGTCAACGTATTTACGAAAATATTTCGAATGAGGGCTGGACCAAATGGCTCGAGCGACTTACCAGCATTATTAATGAAAACCAGCTCAATACAGCCGATCCTGCTGCAATACAAATTATTGAACAACATATGTTAGGGTTTTTATTCAAAGAAGGTGAGCTAGGTGGATTACCTGATGGATTTCAGGCTCCCGGTGGTAAAAAATAATACCCTTTCGTGGCAACCCAGACGATGAATTATTGTAGTAAATGTGGCAAAGCAGTTGAATTAAAAATCCCCGATGGTGATAATCGGCAACGCCATGTTTGCTCGCACTGTAATGTTATTCACTACCAGAATCCAAAAATTGTTACTGGCTGCTTGCCTGTTTGGGAAGACAAGATATTGCTCTGCAAACGGGCGATTGAACCTCGTTATGGCTACTGGACATTACCAGCCGGTTTTATGGAAAATGACGAAACCTTAGAACAGGCTGCAATCCGAGAATCGGTTGAAGAAGCCAATGCCAATCTGGAAATAACAAAACTCTACACCGTTATCAGCTTGCCTAATATTGATCAGATTTATATGCTGTATCTGGCTAATCTGACTGACCTGAATTTTTCAGCAGGCATTGAAAGCCTCGATGTGCAACTTTTTACTGAAAAACAAATACCTTGGGATAATCTCGCTTTTCGCACTATCGACTTTACTTTAAAACGTTACTTTGAAGACCGAAAAAATAAACATTTCCCCGTGCATACCAGTTTTTTAGAAAAACACAATCGTTACCAATAAGCATATTCCACGCCAATGCTTAAATTTACCGAACTTGCTTTACGTCGAGGTACAAAAGAGTTATTTCACGACGTTAACCTAACCATTCATGCTGGGCAAAAAGTCGGCATCACTGGTGGTAATGGTGTGGGCAAATCCAGCTTATTTTCCTTAATTCGCGGCCAACTACAAGCCGACAGTGGCGATGTCAGTTTTCCCAAAAATATTAAAACCGCCCATGTCGCACAGGAAACACCACCACTCGATCAAGCGGCAATCGAATATGCGCTCGATGGTGATATTGAGTTACGTCAACTTGAAAACAAAATTAAAATTGCTGAAGAAAAAAATAATGGTGAGGCACTGGCTCATTATTACAGTAAAATGGAAGCCATTGGTGGCTACAGTGCCAACAGCCATGCCGCAACATTGCTGCATGGCTTAGGTTTTACTTCCGCACAGGAACAACAATCAGTAAAAAGTTTTTCCGGTGGCTGGCGAATGCGCCTGAATCTGGCGCAGGCTTTAATACGTCGCTCCGATATGTTATTGCTTGATGAGCCCACTAACCACTTGGATCTCGATGCCGTTATCTGGCTAGAAAACTGGTTACGCCAGTATAAAGGCACCCTGCTGCTTATTTCGCATGACCGAGATTTTCTGGATAACGTGACCACCCATATTGCCCATATCGAAAATGCACAAATCAATAACTACACTGGCAACTATTCAGCCTTTGAACTGCGTCGGGCAGAACAGCTCGCCAGTCAACAATCGGCTTTCGAAAAACAACAGCGCGAAATTCAGCATATGCACAAATTTGTTGAACGTTTTAAAGCCAAAGCCACCAAGGCTCGTCAGGCACAAAGTCGGGTAAAAGCACTGGAGCGTATGGAACTGATTGCTCCGGCTCATGTTGACTCACCCTTTAAGTTTCAATTTAAAACAGCCGAAAAAATACCGAACCCGTTATTAAATCTGGATCAGGTCAATGCAGGGTATCAGGATACAACCATACTCAATCAGGTGAAATTTACCATTCATCCCGGTGATCGCATCGGTCTGCTTGGGCATAACGGTGCAGGCAAGTCGACACTGATAAAATTACTGGCGGATGAAATACAACCACAGCAGGGTGAATTACATTTTGCCAAAGAACTTAAAACCGGTTACTTTGCACAACACCAACTCGAACAGCTCGATGATGAAGCCAGCCCATTATTGCACCTGCAACGTATTGACAAAAAAGCAACCGAAAGTGAGTTACGAAAATTTTTAGGGGGCTTTGCTTTTAATAATGATATGGCACTCGATCCCGTTGCCCCCCTATCCGGCGGCGAAAAAGCACGTCTGGTTTTAGCCTTACTGGTTTACCAAAAACCTAATTTATTACTACTCGACGAACCTACTAACCACCTTGATTTGGAAATGCGCCATGCCTTAACCATTGCGATGCAGTCTTTCGAAGGCGCAATGATTATTGTTTCGCATGACCGGCATCTACTCCGCACGGTCACCGACGCCTTGTTTTTAGTTGCCAATGGTGCAGTCAGTCCTTTTGATGGCGACCTCGATGATTACCGTCGCTGGTTGAGTAATGAAAACAAATTAAAAAAAGAAATCACAAACGGCAAAAAAACACCGTCTACCAATACTGCGTTAAAACGCCAACAACAAAAGCCATTGCAAAATAAACTAAAAACACTCGACAAACAATTGGAAAAGCTCAGCGCAAAAAGAATAGAACTTGAATCACAATTAGCAGACAATACACTGTACGAAGCTGCCAATAAAGATCAGTTAGATACCTTGTTGACAGAACAGAACAAAATCAATCAGCGACTAGAACAAACTGAAAGCGAATGGATGGATATTAGTGAAGCACTGGAAAATTTAGCCTCCTAATCCACCCTATTTCTACGTCGTCCACATGAGCACATCCTGAATTTCTAATACTTTAAATCAAAATAAAACCAGAAATACTGTGACTACAATCACAGCAACACACATCAGGATAAAACCCCGATACTTGTTTCAAGCTATTTATGTTATTTTCTAGTAGTAAGCAAATTAGAAACTCGGAATCATCTCATGTCAGAACTGATTGAAAGTTTAAACAGTTTTCAGCACCGCTCAGCAAAACTGTACCTTGCGATGGTCGTGGCCTTTATGGTGTTGGGTATTTCACTTATTTTATTTTTTCCTATTTTGAGTTTAACCTTTTTTATATCAGCCATTACTTCCTTATTGACCATAGAATCTTTTAACGATCTTGCTCCATTATTATATCAATTACCTCTGGCCGGTTTGTTCGGTTATTTGTTTTACCAATTTATCACTCTGGAATTAGATACACCAAAAGCATCTGAAATTTACATCACCATCAATAAAAAGAAAACACCAAAACTCATCACCCTGATTGAAGAATTAAAACAACATTTCAATATCAATCATATAGATTCAATATTAATCACCGACCAGTTTGATATTAGTATTCATAATACACCATTGTATTGTGTTCCACAGTTAGGACAAACAACATTGCAAATCGGCTTGCCGCTTATGCAAACTGTTTCAGCCAAACAGTTCAAAGTATTGCTTACACGACGCATTGGCCAATTGTCTTTGGTAAATAACAAAGTCACCGGCAGAATAAGTCTGTTCCATGATCAACTGCAACAATATTTAGCAGCCTGTCATAAAAGTACGCAGTGGTTCTTAAAACCTTTCTTTTACCTTATTCAAAGTTACCAAAAATTTTTTTCTGCCATTGCGTTTTATGCCATACGAATGGACGAACTCGCAGCCGACCAATATGCGTTGGAAATGGCAGAGGAGGATGAATTATCACAAACACTGTCCCAAACCCTAATTGCCAATCACTATTTAAAAAATACCTTCTGGGTTTCCATGTATAAACTACAACGGCAATACCCCGATAAAATGATTTTCCCACATGCCAATATGGCGGTATCCTTTGCTCAAAGTATCAAAATAGATAGTTCACAAAAATTAATTGAGCAGCAATTCCAAAAATTAAATGACTTTCAATTCCCAGCCCCTTTGTTACGAACACGATTAAATGAAATCGGTTATGAAAATTACAGATTGCCAGAACCTTTTAATACCACCGCTGCGCAAACTTATCTGGACAATGCATTGCCTAAAGTAACCCGTATTTTTGATAACTTGTGGTTACAACGTTTACAAACTCAGCGAGAAACAAACACTCAACTTAATAGCAATGAACAGCGCCTTAACCTTTTAGCCAGTAAAATACAGCAACAACCGCTATCCGCTAACGAAACCTGGGAATTTGCGGTGCTAACAGAAAAAATTACTGGCTATCACGCGGCGATACCTATATATAAGAAAATTTTAGAACGTAACCCCATGCACGCTAAAGCCATGTTTGCCATTGGCCGTATTTTATTATCCTATAACGACAAGACCGGACTTGACGCTTTAAACAAGGCCACCTTCCTTGAACCCGGTATGCAAAAAACAGCCGATGAGCTTATCGCTCGTTATAAAACACGCATAAATACCACTCCCGAGCCTGCTGAGGAAATGTTTGCTTAATATCAATTAATTGATGTTACCTTCATCTAAAATTTATTAAACTAACAACATGTTATTTCGTTTATTTGTATTACTTATAATTTCATGCGGGTATTCCCAACCTCTGTTCGCTGACTGGTACAAACAATACTGGGATATTATGGGAACGCGGGTGGGCGTTGAACTTTGGGATAAAAATCAATCTACGGCACAAAAAGCAATCAATATCGTGAAGACAGAAATGCAGCGTATTGATCAAACAATGAGCCCATTTATAGCAAGCAGTGAAGTTTCGCTTATTAACCGGGAGGCCGCCAAGCATCCGGTTAAAATTAGCCCCGAACTTTTTAAACTTATCCTCAAGGCACAAACTATTTCAAAACTGTCAAAAGGTATCTTTGATATTACTTTCGCCAGTGTCGGTTATTTATATGATTACCGAAAACATCAACGCCCAACGGATAAACTCATTAAAAAGAATCTAGCTAATATCGATTACACCAAAATTCAGTTATTAGCCAAAACATCCGAAATTTATTTTAAACACAAAGGGGTACGCATCGACCTGGGCGGTATTGCCAAAGGCCACGCGGTTGATCGCTGTATCCAGAAACTTCAGCAACTTGGCATACGCCATGCTTTGGTCATGGCAGGTGGTGACAGCCGTCTTTTGGGCGACAAAAATGGTAAACCGTGGATTACTGGGATCCGCCACCCTCGTCATAAAGATAAATATGTGGTTATCCTGCCGTTGGAAAATACGGCTATTTCTACCTCTGGCGACTATGAACGCTTTTTTATTGAAGATGGGGTGCGTTACCACCATATTATTCAACCTAAAACAGGTAAATCGGCAACCGCTAGCCAAAGTGTGACCGTTCTTGGCCCCAATGCCACCACCACCGATGCACTGTCCACCACGCTTTTTATCTTACCCACCCAAAAAGCACTTAAATTAGTCAATTCATTACCACAATACGATGCAATTATTATTGATAAACAGGGTAAGCTGCATTTTTCTTCGGGACTGGAGCAGCCCACAAAACATAATAATATGGATTAATCTGCTTATAAATTAGCCAAATAGCAATGGACTTCACAGAATAAGCCCTTAAATAATAAGGGGTATTCCATTATGTGACCGAGCTAACAGCTAATATTTTCATAAACATCTAAATTTTAGTCACATTTTAACATCTAAATATCAGGGTCCGGTTGTTTATGTTGAAAAACAACACTTCAACAAATTAAGGGGAAATAAATATGTGTGGATTTAATACGAAATTAATCCTACCTATTTTTGTAACATTTACGAGCACATTATTAACCTCATGCGGTGGTGGCAGCACTAGCGGTGGAGACAGCAGTTCAAGCAGTAATGTGATTATTCAAGGTAACAAACCCATTGCTTATGTTGAACGTAATTCAAATACAACCGGTAATCCTACCGATGCCGCCATATGTTCGGCCGGTGGCGCACTCTATGTACGCAAACTATCTTCACCCAGTTCAAGCAAAACCGATGTCACCTCACATTTAACCAATGGACAGGGCGATGTCTCGGATCTGGAAGTTTCTTATGATGGCACCAAAATTCTATTTTCAATGAAATTGAATTGTGGTTCAGGCACATGGAATGTTTACGAATACGATACCACCAAAGCCCTCAGTAGCACCAATCCATCCCGTATTATTAAAAGTGATACAGAAGCCAATAAAGGGGACGATGTTGATCCGGCCTATGTACCACGCGATAGCGGTGACTTAATCGTTTTCAGCTCAAATCGTCAAACACGTTCAAAAGAACTGATGACCATCAATAAAATACAACCTTACGCTTCCCGCGATGAATATGAACGTGAACGTTCATCGGTATTGCATACAATGAACGCAAATGGCACCGGTATTCGCCAGATTTCATTTAACCAGAGTCATGACCGTAACCCGACTGTATTATCCACTGGCGAAATCATGTACTCACGCTGGGATCATGTGGGTGGCCGTAACCAGTTTAGTGTTTTCACTACCAACCCAGATGGCACCAATATGTTTGTCTTCTACGGCGCGCATAGCCCCGGTAATAGTTTTCTGCATCCTCGTCAAATGCCGGATAACAAAACCATTATCAGTAGTTTAATGCCTTTATCACGCACCAAAGAAGGTGGCGCGCTAATGCTTATTAAAGCCAATGACTGCTCCGAAAATAATGACTGTGATGCCAGTGTGTCCGGCAGCGCGCAATCACAAGCCACCGCAAAATCCATGAATTTTGGTCGAGGTTTATCACAATTTGGCCGTGCAACCGATCCATACCCTTTATACGATGGCACCAACCGTTTACTGGTCAGTTGGGCCGCTTCTTGTTCAGCTATCAATATTAAAAACTGCCCAACAGAAACAAATCCAATTACCAATGTTATTTCTGCAACCGAAGGTACTCCTCAATATGGCATCTACATGCTCAATCTTACCACCGGCGATTTAGACGTTATTGACGTTGGTTCAGCTGGTAAAGTGTTGCGCAGCCCCGTTGCCTTAATGGCTCGTCCTAAGCCTAACGGCATTGACGATAAAACCCTCGATGCAACGCTTGCCGCTAAAAATGGTGGTGCAGGTGTCGGCATCTTAAACGTGAAAAGCGTTTATGACACTGATAGTCGAGGCCGTATGGGCAATGCAGCCTTAATGGCAGGTGAAAGCATCCCCAAAACATCAAGCGGTGTGGCCGATATTGCAGCAATGAAAGACCCAACCAATGCTAATTATAAAACCCGTCCGGGTCGCTTTATCCGTATCACCAAAGCCGTTGCCACGCCATCAGGTATGGGGCAAAACGACATGGGGGAAACTAATTTTGAAATGCAACAAATTGTTGGTTATACAGAGCTTGAGCCCGATGGTTCGTTTAAAATTGAAGTGCCCGGCGATACACCTATCGCTATTAATGTTATCGATTCAGAAGGACGTGCTTTTCAGGTACACACTAACTGGATTCAAGTAAAATCAGGCGAAGTACGCACCTGTAATGGTTGCCATTCTCCACGCCGAGGTAGTTCAATTAACGTTACTCCCATTGCCGGCAACCACCCGAATACGACCATGCCGGGTAAAGGCGGTGAAACCATGGCAGAAACACGTTTTAATGCTGACCCGACTAATTACCCTCTGTTAAAAACAGACATGATCTATACCGATGTGTGGGCGATGAACGCGGCACAAAAAACAGCCAATCTTACGATTGACTACTCCGGTCTAACAACAACCGCACCTAGCAAAGGCGTTGTTAACTATAAGACTAATGTGGCTCCTATCTGGACCGCATCACGCACTAATAATACCGGTTCACCTATTGTTAATATTGCTAATGGCGCAACATACAAGTGTACTACCTGCCACAATGCCAATACACCTGATGATGCAACCGGCACAAGTACAGACTTTAAGCGTACCGGCGGTTTAGACCTACGCAACACCGCTGGCGGCGAAGGTTACCTCACCTCCTACAGTGAACTTATGGTAGGCGACCCTATTCTTGACCCAACAACCGGCTTGCCCACCATTACAATTAAAAGCGATGGTCGCTTAATCGTTAAACGAGAAAACCCGGTTGTTTCAATTGCCAATGCACGCGGCAGTATTCTAATGGCGGTACTTTACAATAAAGCACTAAAAGCACCGGCTCGACGCGTCAATGATGTCAGTGTTGACTTTAATACCACACCACCCGTAGTGGATCACTCATCCATGACCAACGCGTCAGAACGTCGTGTGATTAATGAATGGATTGATCTTGGTGGCCAATATTACAATACACCTTTTGGAGGCGACACCAACGGCAACGGTATTCAAGATCAAGCTGAAATGCGTATCCCACCTCGTGGTTTAAATAAAACGGTGTTTAACTCAACCATACAACCTATCTTAATGGCGCGTTGTGCGGGTTGCCATCAAGCTTTTGGTGACAATGGTGCGACTGGCTCGGCTAACACAAAATTCTCGCGTAACCGATTTGTACTCACCGGTGATGCCGAAGGCGATCTGAACGTCACAAATACCATGGTAGCGGATACCACGACTGCTTCTAATAACATATTATTAAGCAAACCTGTATCCACAAACGGCAATGTTCACCCACAAGTTGATAATGGCGCTGGCGGAACCAAGCCGGTTATGTCAACATCAGATGCAGATTACACAACCATTGCTAACTGGATTACAACTCCTTAAAAATAAAATAATAAAGAAAGTGAAAGCTTATGCCGTATCAAGCTATACCACGCATCGCTATTTTATTTTTCGCTCTTTACAGCTTGTTAACTTTAACAAGCTGTAAACAGGTCGAAAACAAAAAGAACGTTGGTGTACAAACCCTTAGCTACACAACCTTTACTGGTTCAGTCAACGCTGTGTTTAATGCCAATATTGGGGGTAAAACCTGCTCAGCTAGCGGCTGTCATAATATAAGTGGCGGTTCAGGTGGCTCCTTTAAAATTTATCCTAATGCAACCTCAACCAGTGAGCTTACGGCTAACTTTATCTCGGCAAAATCATTTGCAAATCTGGTTGACCCATCTCAAAGTAAACTGTTGCTTGAACCTTTAACAGGCATCTTTTCCAGTGTGGGCAGCCATGCGGGTGGTGATATTTTTACCAAGGGTGATGCGAATTACACCATTATCTTTAACTGGATAAACAACCCGGTTACACCCTAATGAGTATTCAATTGAAACTATTCAATATACTGTTGGTATTGCTACTTATTGTTCCTTTTTCGGTGCAAGCTAAAGAAACCGATAAACAAGATGAGTATCAAAAAGTAAAAATAGTCGAAGCCTATATTGAATTACATACTGGCCCGGGGAGTGGCTTCCCTGTTTTTTTTGTCGACCAGCGCGGAAATAAAATTAAAATATTAAAACGAAAAACGGACTGGTTTAAAGTACAAACTGATTCAAATAAAACAGGTTGGGTTGCACGAAAGCAATTAGAGAAAACACTCACCGAAGCAGGCGTAAAAAAATCCTTTAAAGATATTTTACTCGATGACTACCTAAAAAGTCGTTTAGAGTTTGGTATTGCCAGTGGTTTATTTGAAAGTGAACAAAGCTTCACCCTTCGGCTAGGTTATAAATTAACACCAAATATAATATTTGAGTTAGCTTATACAAAAATTGCTGGCAAGTTTTCGAGCTCAACCTTATATCAAGGCAATTTTAACTTACAACTTTATCCCGATGCACGTTTTAGCCCTTTTATGTATATCGGCTACGGGAAATTTGAAAATGTACCCTCAACTTCGTTAGTCGCAGCAAAATCAAGTACTCTTGATATGGCTAACGCAGGCATAGGTGTAAAATATTATTTATCAGACCGATTTTATTTCCGTCTTGAAGCCAGTACTTACGTTGTGCTTGTTGGAGACAATCGAAGTGATGAATATTCACAGATTAATGGTGGGTTCTCCTTCTTCTTTTAATTTAACCAATGATAAAAATTATGAAAACGATTTTAAGCTTACTCATTCTTAGCATTAGTTGTCTTGCTAATGCAGCCGAATCCACTCGCGAGCTTCACCCTCAGGATGAACAGGTTATCAAACCTGAAATTGAACGCCGAGATATTGTTATCCCCAAAATTGATACCGAAAATTTTGAAGTTGGCACCTATATGGGGCAGTATAATATGGAAGACTTTGGTGCCAATACGGTGACCGGTTTTAGAGTGACCTACCACATAACCGAACGTGCCTTTATCGAGGGTTCTTTTGGCAGCACCGATGTTTCAGACACCACCTTCCGCAAAATATTACCCGGTGGACTTTTCCCTAATGAAACTGAAACACTTGAATACAACTATGTCATTGTCGGTTACAACCTGTTTTCCGGAGAATTCTTTCCAGTTGAAGAGGTGGCATGGACCAGTTCATTTTATCTTGTCGCCGGTGCAGGCAGTACCACTTTTGTCAGCAAGGATCACAGTACAACCATATTAGGTGCGGGTTTCCGAATACTGCCAAAAGACTGGCTTGCCATTCATATGGATGTAAGGCGGCATTCATTTGAATCTGATATAACGGGTACAAGTAAAGTTATTAGCAATCTCGAAATGACACTTGGTCTGTCTATTTATTTTTAACCTAAATCATGGCTGACACAATGAAAAACTCTATTATCAAAATATTAGTGTCTTTGTTATTAATAGTTGGCAGCAACTCTGCCTATGCCGTAAAAGTTAACCAAACAGCTCCAGACTTCACCTTATCGTCATCAACAAAACAAAATATCCGTTTAACCGAGCAACGTGGTCAAGTTATTATGCTTAATTTTTGGGCGACTTGGTGCAACCCTTGTCGGGTTGAAATCCCAAAGTTACAAAAGATTTATCAACAATACAAAAATATTGGCTTTACCGTGCTAGGTGTTAATATCGACAAGAATAAAATGAAAGCATCTAAAATGGCACGAGATTTAGGTGCTAAATTTCCAATCTTGTTTGATAGCTCACAGACTGTCAGCAAATTATATTCTATAAAGGCTATGCCTTTTACCTTACTCATAGATCGAGACGGAAAAGTTCGAAATATATTCTACGGCTACAAGCCGGGGTATGAGAAAAAATATGTTAAAGCAATTAAACAACTATTAAGAGAATAAAAACCATGCTTTTCCTAACTAAACAAAAATCATTAAGAATAAGTCTCGCTATTCTATTAATGAGCGCGGTAACAGCGTGTTCTTCTTTTGAACCGTGGGTGCAACCTTATGAACGTGAGATTTTAGCCGATCCTATTATGAGTTTCACAAGGCAACCTTCTATTTCAAGTCACTTTGAGCATGTTTATAACGTACGCGAAGGTTCGCATGGTGCTGGAACCAGTGTGGGTGGGGGCTGTGGTTGTAACTAAGCTACAAGATAAAATGAAATTATTGAATTACTTCAACTTTATACTGCTTGTATTTTTTCTATCCGTACGTTTGTTACATGCAGCCGTACTAGCCGATGATCGTGCAGATATTATGACCCACTATTATTCCGGTGGTGGCGTCACTGCGCAAGGTCCGGCTATTTTAGTACGCAAAGGTAACGAAAAATCGTATTCAGTTTTTGCAAGCTACTATGTTGATAATATCACCAGTGCTTCTATTGATGTTCAGGCTCAAGCCAGCGAATATACTGATAAGCGTGATGATATTTCATTGGGAGTCGACTATTTATTCAATGATACGATTACCAGCATCTCTTATAACAACAGCGAAGAAAATGATTATCTATCCGATTCTTATAACATTGATATGTCTCAGGAATTTTTTGGTGGAATGACAACCTTTAGCATGGGCTATTCCACATCATCGGATACCGTAAAACGCGTTGATACTGACTTTAATAAAGCATTAAATCGCTACCGCTACCGTTTGGGAATATCTCAAATTATCACAAAAAACTGGATAACCAGTTTTAATTACGAAGCTATCGCAGAAAAAGGTTTTCTAAATAACCCGTATCGTGCCGCACGCGTTCTTGGTGCTTATGTACCTGAAATTTATCCGTCAACACGAACCAGTGAAGCCTATTCATTTCGATCTTTAACTTACTTTGACTGGCGTGGTTCCATTCATTTTGACTATCGCTATTTTACTGACACTTGGGGCATCCAAAGCGATACCATCGAAATCGGCTTTAGCAAATATTTAGGCAATAAAAACATTTTCGAGGTTTCTTATCGGCTGTATTCTCAAAACAAAGCCAGCTTCTACAGTGATAACTTTGATGCCGAAATGATTTATATGGCTCGAGATAAAGAGTTAAGTACTTTTTCCGATACCTCATTAAAAGCTGGATACACTTACCACATGTTTGAAAATGACAGGGGCTTTTTCAGCAAAGGTACATTCACAACATCACTCAGCTATATGGAATTTAAATACGATGATTTCACCAATTACAAAACCGGTGCACAATATTCGTTTACAGCTTGGGTCGCACAAATATTATTATCATTATGGTATTAAAAACAGGTATACCTCTTATGTTAAAAAAAATAATTTATTCATTTGCTATTCTAGGTTTTCTATTACTGAACAGCATAAATACAATGGCTGAAGAAACAGCCTCTACCGCTGTGCCGTCTAATGAACTACGTTCCCTAGACAACCAGATACAAGGCCTAAAAAAAGAAGTTCTGGATCTGAATCGCGACTTATTTATGCTGGAAGAAGAACTGTTATTTCCTTCCAACACCCAAATATCCATATTTTTATCAATAGACATTGGCAATCTGTTTCGACTTGACTCTGTGCAAGTCAGGCTTGATGACAAAATTGTTGCCAACCATTTATATACTAAACGCGAAATTGAAGCTTTAAAGCGTGGTGGCGTACAACGTATTTACACCGGCAACCTACCTTCCGGCAAACATGAAATTATCGCCTATTACACGGGCATTGGCCCCAATAACCGTCCCTACAAAGAAGGCTCAACCACCATTATCAATAAAACAAGTGCCGCTCAATTTGTAGAACTCAAAATAAGTGATGACACGGTAAAACAGCAACCACAGTTTAAAGTTAAGGTCTGGGAATAACATCCACCATGTCGCTGTCACACAATTATATTCGACTAGTGCTATCAGTTTCTGTACTGACATTAGGCTGTGCGTTCATTCCAGCGACAGCCAATGACAAACTTCCCAAAGAAACGATTAAAGACTTGCGTTATGGCGAAGCATTATATAATTTCTATCAGAGTAAATACTTTTCATCTCTGACTAACCTGATGGTTGCAGACAAACAAAATCCCATCACCACACAGGGTAACGAGCCTGAATTATTAAAAGGTGGGTTGTTTCTCGCCTATGGATTGCACAATCAGGCTCATGATGTTTTCACAAAATTACTAGCCAAAAATTTACCGATTTCTATACGCGATCGTACCTTCTTCTACCTAGGTAAATTATTTTATAAAAAATCATTTTATGACAAAGCAGTTGCAGCCCTCACCAATGTAACAACAACCTTGCCCGTCTATTTTAATGACGAAAAACTGCATTTACTATCCAATATTTATTTGCGCAAAAAAGAATATGCTAAAGCAACCCAACTACTCGAACAATTTTCGGACAATAGTGAATGGGCCTACTATGCACTCTATAATATAGGTGTCGCTTTAATACGAGATGGGAAATATAAAGAAGGGATACAACATTTACGTCAGATAAGCAGTATCAATGCTGATTCAGCAGAAATAAATGCTTTGGTTGATAAAGCTAATTTAGCCATTGGCTTTGCCTATATCCGTAATAACCAACCCGATCGAGCCCCCGGATTTTTGCGTCAGGTACGGCTTAAAGGACCGTTTTCGAATAAAGCATTACTTGGGCTCGGTTGGGCATACAGTACATTAAATGAACACAAAAAAGCACTACGTCCATGGATGGCATTAGAAAAACGAGACGCTGTTGATACTGCGGTACAAGAGGCAATGCTAGCCATCCCCTACACACTTGAACAAATCAAGGCAAATACTAATGCACTCGGGCATTACCAGAATGCCGTTGCCGTTTACGATCAGGAACTTAAATCGATTAATGCCGTTATTAATATCATAGAAGGAGGCGAACTGATTGCGTCATTAAGTAAGGTACTTAGTGCAGAAAAAGAAGATAATGGTTTCCGGCTAACCACACCGCCGGTTTCTCTTGCGACGCCGTACATTGAACAACTCATTGCAAAAAATAAATTTCAACAAGCTTATTTAAACTTGCGTGATCTGTTATTTTTACAGAAAGTACTTAATCGTTGGACAGACCAATTTCCCGCTTACGAACTTATGCTAAAAGAAAGAAAGTTACGTTACCAAAATAAATTACCCGAAATTAAGAATGATGAAAGAATCAATAAAATTATTGCCTTAACCAACGAAAAAGACCGATTTAAAAAAGAACTGACACGTATTGACAAACAAAACGACATACTGGCACTTGCAACAAAAAAAGAACGCAAGCAGATAAAAAAATTAGGCCGCGTTGAACTTGCATTGGAAAATTTAAGAAACAGTAGTGATTTAACAGAGCAAAAACATAAATTTCATATTTTAAAAGGAATAATGATATGGAAACTGTCCAGAGACTATGTTCCGCGTTTATGGAAAGCTGAAAAACAACTTAAGCTAGTTGAGTCCGCACTTGATGATACAAAAAAGGCAACCCAATCGATTAAACAGGCATGGGAAGCAGCACCCTCACGCTTTGCGGGCTTTAATGAAAAAATTATTGAAAAAACAACTCGTATTACACGTTTAAAAAGAAAGCTTAAGCGTTTACTGGGACAACAACAACGATTTTTAGTGCTAATGGCAATGCGTGAATTAAATAATAAACAACGCGCATTAAAAAAATATCATGCCAGAGCGCGTTTTTCTGTAGCACGTTTATATGACAAAATTTCTCTATCATCTTCGAAAAAAATATCGCAACAGGGTGATGCAGAGTGAAACATGTTATTAAATCACAAGCTGCAAACCTAAATTTTAAAATGGCCAGAACTATTTTAACTGGGTTCTCTCTATCGATGATTCTTGTTGCCTGTGCAACGGGTAGAAATTCACCCACCATCGCCAGTATCGAGGATAAAGATTTTGTTATTGAAAATATTAAAGTACAACCCATAGAAAGAAAAAGTGTTGTTGCAAAATACAAAGAGTTCCTTCGTAGCGTACCCGTTGAAGATATTTACAGTGATGCACAACGTCGCCTAGCTGATTTGGAATTAATGTCAGGTGAAGACCGAACGGCAGCCGATGACGACCCAATGTCGGCAGCCGGCAAACAGCAACTTCGTTCAGCCATTAAACAATATACACGTTACTTACGAACCCACAAAAATTCAAAAGAAAATGAATTGGTTTTATATCAACTCGCAAAAGCCTATTCATTGCTTGCTGAAACACAAAATGAACAAAATACTCTTAACAGATTAAAAAGAAAATTCCCTCACTCAAAGTATAGTGATGAAGTTAATTTCAGGCTTGGAGAAACTTATTTCGTATTAAACAAGTATGCGTTGGCAGGAAATGCTTACAACAACGTTGTTAAAAATTATAAGCACTCTTTGTTTTTCGAAAAAGCAATGTATAAATATGGCTGGACATTCTTTAAACGTAATAAATACCCTCAAGCATTGAAGCAGTTTATTCATTTACTCGATATAAAGAGTTCTCAAGGTAAACTAGGTCGAGTTACATTATCACCGGGTATTAGTCGTAGCGAAAAAGAATTACTCAATGACACCCTACGTGTTACCAGCTTGACATTATCATACCAACAAGGCGCTCGCACCCTGACACGTTATCTTAAATCTTCAGGGAAAAAGCCCTATGAACCACTTCTATACCGTGCATTAGGTAAACAATATCAAAATAAAGATCGCATAGTCGATGCAGCCGATACTTATATGGCTTACGTTAAACATGCCCCAAATGACCCTGATGCACCGATATTTCATCAGGACGCCATTTCAGCTTATAAGAAAGGTGGCCTAACCAGCCTGGTTATTCAATCTAAAATTGATTTTATTAAACGATATAATACTAAAAGTTACTACTGGCGAACTCAGAGTAATGAAAAGCGCAATTTTATTAAACCATTACTCGCATTGCATATTAAAGACCTTGCAACGTACTATCATGCCAGTGGCCGAAAATCACACAAACGAAGTGATTACCGTCAAGCCGCAAAATGGTATGACGAATTTATTACAATGTTTCCTAATGACAAAGCCAGTGCCAATATGAATTTCTTACTGGCTGAATCATTAAACGAATCAGGACAGTACCAAAAAGCAATACTGGAATTTGAAAAAACAGCTTATGGTTACGTCAAACATAAGAAAAGTGCAGAAGCCGCTTATGCAGCTATTCTAATTTATCCGAAGCTGCAACGGCAGGTACAGAACAGCAAAAATAAAAACAGTGGAAAACTTGTTTATGTCTGGCAACAAAAAGCCATTGCAAGCGCATTATTATTTAGTGAAAAATTTCCACAGGATAAACGTGTACCATCGGTATTAGCTAAAACCAGCGAAACACTTTATGCGTACAAGCGTTACGCTCGAGCCAATCAAACCGCTCGCTTATTGTTAAAAATGAAATCAAAATATACCTCACCACGCGACAAACGTACAGCATGGGGTATTATCGGCCACTCTGAATTTGCTTTAGCCAATTATGCTGAGGCAGAAAAAGCTTACAAACAAGTATTACACCGTACTGCTAAAACCAGCAAACTCTATAAACCCATGCAAACACGATTAGCAGCCAGTATTTACAAGCAAGGGGAATTAGCTAAAGCGAGCAACAATAATCAGCTTGCCGTGTCTCATTTTTTACGTTTAAAGAAAGCAGTACCTAACTCACCTCTATTAGCGGCAGCTGAATACGATGCTGCAACTTTACTTATAAAAGAAAAGCAATTAAAACGTGCCTCCCATATTCTTGAGCAATTCAGAAGAAATTACCCGCAAAAGAAGAAATTACAGCAAGGCGTAACCGAAAAGCTTGCCTTTATCTACACGGAAACAAAACAATACACCAAAGCCGCAGGAGAAATCGAGAAACTGCTTAAAACTAAAGGCAATGCTAACTTTAAACGAGACATGACATTACAAGCGGCAAACCTCTACCTTAAAGGGGGTAACCAAAATAATGGGATACGCCTTTATAAAAAATACATAAAACAATACCCACGTCCACTGGCAGAAGCCATGGAAGCTCGAAATACACTGGCGGAGCATTACAAAAAAGCACGTAAGCTTAAAAAATGGGGCCACTGGTTACGCGAAATTATTAAAGCCGATGCAAGAGGTGGCCGTCATCGCACCGACAGAACCAAATATCTTGCAGGGAATGCGACATTGGTATTAGCGAAGCCGCTTCGAACTCAATATAATAGAATACGCTTACGCATCCCTTTAAAGAAAAGCCTGAAAAAGAAAAAACGTTTAATGCAAAAAACAATTAAAGCTTACCAGCAAGCTCTCAATTATAAAGTTGCAGATGTATCCACCTCGGCAACCTATCAAATTGCAGAAATATATAACAATTTTGCTCGCGCCTTAATGAAGTCACAACGTCCTAAAGGGCTATCAGCCGAGGAGAAAGAACAATATGACATTCTATTGGAAGAACAAGCCTTTCCATTTGAAGAAAAAGCTATTGATATCCATGTTGAAAATATAAAAAATGTCCGTTTAGGTATTTATAATAACTGGGTTAAGAAAAGTCTTAAACAATTATCAAGATTACAACCTATACGTTACGCAAAAACTGAAAAGGTAGAACGGTATGTCGATGCTATTCATTAATCACATTAAAATGCCCTTGCGTAATATTTTTCTTGTTGCCGTCAGTACAGTATTACTTAACGCCTGTCTGGCAACGGCTCCTGAAAAAACAAACACTACTCCGGTTGCTCCGCAAGCACAAGCAGCTTACCAACGTGCTATTATGGCAATGAAGGCGGGACAAACTAAACGTGCATTTCACCTGTTTAATTCAATCAACAAGAAATACCCGAAATTTGCCGGCCCTCAACTTAATATAGGATTAATCTACCTGAAAAAAAATCGTTTAAGTAAAGCTGAAGCCGCATTTAAACGCGCCATACAGATTAATCGAGATAATGCCGTTGGCTACAATTTATTAGGTGTCGCATATCGTCGCAGTGGGAAATTTGTTGAGGCAAAAGAAGCTTATCAAAAAGCACTATCAAAAAACTCAAAATATGCCAACGCACATCTCAATCTCGGTATTTTATACGACCTATACTTGGATGATCTAAAACGTGCACTGTATCACTATGAACAGTATCAACAATTTTCAACACGAGCCGATACAAAAGTGGCTAAATGGATACTCGATTTAAAAAGACGAGTTAAAACAGCACAAACCACCACCCATAAAACATCAAGGGGCAAACACGGATGAAAATATTAAGCAGTAGTTTATTTCTTATACTCTCCATTAATTATTCTGTCGCACATGCCGAGGATAGATTAGATTTAGAAGGTACTGCTATTATTGGTAATCAGGAACTTCCAAAGATTCTTTATATCGTGCCATGGAAAAAATCAGAAGTGCCTGACATGAGTCAACCACCATTAGAAAGTTTAATTGATGAAGCACTACAGCCTATTGATCGTGAAGTGTTCCAACGCCAAGTAAATTATTATCATGCCTTGCATGATAAAACAGAATCAAGTAAAAAATAAGTTTAAGGTTTTATAAGGAGAAAAATCATGTATACCAGTATTGTTACATTCTTTCAGGAAGGCGGTTCATTTATGATACCGATTGCTATTGTGCTTGCCATTGGCAGCGCTATTGCTCTTGAACGTTATATATACCTAACCCAATCAAGAGCGCGTAATCGCATGTTGCTGAAAAAGATCATGCCTCTTATGCAAAGTGGTGACTTCAAGCAGGCTTATAGCGCATCCAACAAGTCGAACCAACCTATTGCTAAAATTTTAAACTCTGGTTTATCTAAGTACAAATCTGCACAAGCTCGGGATGACATTGAAGCGGCAATGGAAGAAAGTATGTTGGAGATTATTCCGCGTCTTGAAAAACGAACCCACTACTTAGCCATGTATGCCAATATCGCCACACTGCTAGGATTACTTGGCACCATTATCGGATTAATCAAAGCCTTTACCGCCGTTGCACAAGTTGACCCAGCATTAAAAGGTGAAATCCTTTCTACCAGTATTTCAGTTGCAATGAACACCACTGCATTCGGCTTAATGGTTGCGATTCCGTTATTACTTGTTTACACCGTGATTCAAACTAAAACAACTGAAATTGTTGATAGCCTTGAAATGGCAACTGTAAAATTTGTCAATCTTATTATGCAACGTAAAAATAAGGCATAGTCTTTAACATGAGCAGAATACGTAACAGGCAACTTCGGCACAAAGACACACCGGAACTTGAAATCACGGCTTTTATGAATTTAATGGTCATCTTGGTGCCATTTCTGCTGATTACTGCTGTTTTTAGCCATCTCACGGTTCTCCAACTCAACTTACCCAGTTCGGGAGCGGCGAGTAAACATAAGAAACCTGACTTTGAGTTACAAGTCATCATCCGTAAAAATTTTATTGCTCTGGCTGATAGTCGTGGTGGTTTGATTAAACGCATCAAGAACAATAAAAAAGGTTATAACTATGCCTACCTTGCTAAAACATTAAGGCAAATTAAATCGCGTTTCCCAAATAAAACCAATGCCTCCATTTTATCTGCACCTAATATCAGCTATGAAACGTTGGTCAGTGTAATGGACTCAGTGCGTAGCTACCAAGCACTCGAAGAAGGTGAAATCATTAATGCTGAGCTTTTTCCTGATATTTCTATCGGGGATGCTCCTTAACAAAGATTAGAATTATGTCTGAATCTCGTCGTATAAAAAGAATGGCTCGTCACCATAAACGCAAAAAAACCACAGCTTCGCTGAATATGGTTTCGTTAATGGATATTTTTACTATTCTAGTCTTTTTTTTGTTAGTCACTTCATCTGAATCTGAAGCCTTACCAACGCCTAAAGCCATTAAATTGCCCGAATCCACTGCCGAAAAGATGCCTAAGCAAACCATTGTTGTGATGGTCAACAATAAAGATATTCGGGTTAATGGTGAACTGGTTATCAGCGTAAAACAGGCCTTACGCAACCGTTCGACGACTATACGACCTTTATCTGTGATGCTTGCAAAGTACCAGAAAAAAGAAAATGCCAGAAAGAAAAATACCGGTAAAAAGAAACGCCGCCCCGTCACCATTATGGGTGATCGAAAAATTCCTTATAAATTACTTAAAAAAATTATGCTGACCTGCGCCCAAAGTGATTTTAATAATATCGCCTTAGCCGTTGTAAAAAAATCCATAACGGCTAATAGCAAGCAGGGAGCAAAATAAAAATGGGATATGCTGCATTTTATAATGAACCCATACTGCCCTGGTCTAAAACAGAAAATGATGTCCGTTTTAATAAAATACTAAAACGTAGCCTGTTATTTTTCCTGATCCTTACTGTTATTTTTCCGTTCTTGCCTGTACCCGATTTGGAACAAAAAGAACTTAAACAAGTTGCACCACGCTTAGCCAAACTATTAGTACAAAAGAAGAAACAAAAAATAGCCGCACCCAAACCAGCAGCTAAGAAAAAAGCCGCCGCCAAAAAGAAACATGTAAAAAAAGCGAAAAAGAAATCAAAAAAACCAGCTGCCAGAAAAAAAGCAATAAAAAAAGCCGCTTCCAGTGGCCTAATGGCCTTAACCGATGAACTAGCCGATCTGCGAGACAGTTTTAATGTTGCATCAATCCGCTCCACACATTTATCCAAATCAGGTAAAACAAGAAGTAAACGTGCCGCTAGCAATATATTAACCGCTAAAGCAGGACGTGGTAGTGGAGGCATTAATACCTCTAGTTTAAGCAATAGAACAGGCGGTGGATCGTTAGCGGGCCGTAGCCTGAGTGGGGTATCCAGTAACATTGGTGGAGGTGGCACAGGCACACGACGAACTGTAGGTGGTAAAGCTGGCCGTAGTCAGGAAGAAATTGAACGCGTATTTCAACGCAATAAAGGCGGTATCTTCGCACTTTATAATCGTGCTTTACGTAAAGATCCATCCTTACAAGGGAAAGTTATTTTGGAACTGACTATTTTACCCAGTGGCAGAGTGACAAAGTGTCGCGTTATATCCAGCGAATTAAAAGCAAAACGTTTTGAAAGAAGACTTGTTCTTAAAGTAAAAATTTTCCGCTTTAAAAAGAAAGACGTTGCAACCGTCACGGTGACCTACCCCATCGATTTTCTGCCTTCATAACGGCGTATTAAATGATATGCGATCCATTATCGCTCGCAAAGTTTCACCCAAAGTTCCACTTAGAACAGCACTATCGTTCCAAAGAGGGGGTATAAATGCTGTCTTTTTTATTGCCAGCTTTTATTTTATATTCATTCCCTCTCTTTATGCCGCCGCTCAACAAGAAGAATGTCAACTTCCCTTTACTCTCGTCGGAACCATTACCGGTACGCAACCCTTAGCGTTATTAAAATTGAGTGATAAAAAATTATATTTTTATACCCTCGCCGATAAAATCAAAAACTTCACCCTTGTCAGTATCCAACATAATAAAATCGAACTATCCAGCAACCATCAGCTTTATACGCTTCATTTACAACAAAGGACAGCGATAAAGGTTGAGGCCCCTTTAAAGCAATCGACAGACTTACCCATTGATATTCATATTAAACGACAACTGTTAAACCATATCCGCCATCATATTCAACAGTGGTTAAATGCTATTTCACTCAAGTTAGTGATGACTGACGGCCGGGTAAGCGGCTATGTGGTCGAATCCGTACAAAATATTCCCCTGAATAGTGCAATCGGTTTACGACAAGGCGATATTATAAAATCCATAAATGGTGTCTATGTTAGTCAGCCCAAACTTTTTGCCAAGATCACCAATAACCTTATTAATAACAATGATATTTACCTAAAAATTGAACGTGGTCACAAATTGAACACTTTACATTTTAGTATTACAGACTAAGTTCTAACTATATGATAAATAAGTATATTGTTTTTATTGAGCCAAATGCCACAAAGTTGACAAATACACTAAATTGAGCCAGATTTATACTTACAAAATAATAAATAGGCTCATTTCAATATTCTGTAGGCACAAAGCCACTAAAATTGTAATAGTTCACAATTTAGCAATGAATTTCCTTCATTATTGGTGCTTTCAACTATAAATGAGAAGCAAATCACACCAAAACTCGCAGAAATAGTATAAAGTTTACTAAAGGCACTGTCTCAGCAAATACAAGTGCTTTAAAATAAGTATAAAATGGCTAAAATAAAGCCATAATTAAGGGGAAGAAGTACTCACGCATCCGTCAAAAAACGACGATTTGCCTGAATAGTAGCATTCAACACAGCAACCAGGCCTTCACAGAAGGTTAACTTTTAACATACGTAAGTTTTTGATGTCATGGCCATATTAGATAAATATTTAAATAACAAATTTTTAAAAACGCTAGAGCCGCTAAGTAAATTAAGCGTTGATAAACTATCTGAGCTTGCCAATAAATCCAGTGTTGAAGTGATCCCGGCTGGAAGAACCTTGTTCCGTCAAAGCGAAAAAGATAAACGTAGCTATTACCTCGTATCAGGTCAAATCGAACTGCATACTCATGGTGCCAAAAAAGTAGAAACCGTCAAGGCAAAAACCCCTGAAGCAAAATATCCGATTGCCCAACAAATTCCCCGCCCATGTACGGCTAAAACTCGGGTTAATTCAGAAGTTATTTCAATTGATACCGATTTACTCGAAATGCTGATTGAGTCAGACGATAGTCCATCGGGCAATTATGAAGTAACCGAAATTAGCAGCGATGATGAAAACGGTTGGATGTTAAAGTTTTTACAATCACGCGCTTTTTTACAAATACCCACCGAAAACATCCAGAAAATTCTTATGTCAATGGAAGAAATTGTGGCCAAAAAAGGTCAAACCATTGTCAATCAGGGTGAGAATAACGATTATTACTATATTGTCAAAACAGGCAAATGCAGCGTAAGCCGCCGCCCTAGCCCGAAAGCAGAAGATGTACAAATTGCGATTCTCGCGGCAGGTGATGGTTTTGGCGAAGAAGCACTTATTACTGATGGGGTTAGAAATGCCACCGTTCGCATGTTAGATGCGGGTTCGTTAATGCGGCTGGCAAAGGATGACTTTATTTCTCTCTTGGTAAGCCCGCTTTTAGATTACATTCATCTTGAAGAACTAAAATCACGCGTTAATGCCGGTGATTTACTCATTGATGTTCGTCCACACAAAAGTTTTATGGATGGGCATTTAGATGGTGCGGTTAACACACCATTATCAATGATTCGGCTAAAACTTAATAATTTTAATCCCGAGAGAAACACGATTGTTTATTGTGACGATGCCAGCCGCAGTACCGCCGCTGCCTTTTTACTTATCCAACATGGTCTCAGTTGCAGCATACTTAAAAATGGCCTCGACAATACTGCAACAATAAAAGAAAAAATTAATAAATCCAATACTAGCATGAGTAATATCATTGCAAACTTGAATGCCGTCACCAATAAAGAAAAAGCCAAAGTCACGCCACTGGAAAAAACAAAAAAATCAGTCAATACCAACCATGTCGAAACACAAGTTGCACATAAAAAATCGCTCGCGGAAAAACAGAAACTAGAAACAGAAAAACAACATCTGCAACAAGAAGCTAAAGCCTTACGTGCAAAAGCTGAAGCTGAAAAGCTTGCCGCAGAACGTGAATTACAAAAATTAGCGGCAGAAACCCAAAAGCATAAACAAGCTGCGAATGAAGCCAAACAAAAAGCTCAACGTGAAGCACAGGCTCTAAGAGAAAAAGCAGAAGCTGATAAACTTGCTGCAGAACACGCATTGCAAGAACAAGCTATAGAGGCTAAGAAACATCAACTCGCCCTTAAAGTAAAACAACAAGCTGAACGCAAAGCTCAGGCTCTAAAAGAAAAAGCAGAAGCCGATAAACTAGCCGCAGAACGTGAATTACAAAAATTAGCCAAAGAAACTAAAAAACATCAACAAGCGGTTAACGAAGCAAAACAACGAGCTGAACATGAAGCTCAGGCTCTAAGAGAAAAAGCAGAAACCGATAAACTGGCTGCAGAGCGTGAATTACAAAAATTAGCCGAAGAAGCTAAAAAACATCAACAAGCGGTTAACGAAGCAAAACAGCAGGCTGAACGTGAAACTCAGGCTTTAAGAGAAAAAGCAGAAGTTGATAAGCTAGCTGCAGAACGCGTATTACAAGAACAAAAAATATATCTGGATGCACAACTTAAAAAACAGCAACAATTAACAGAAGAATCAAAACAAAAGGTTAAACAAGAAACAGAAAAAATCCGTAAACAAGCTGATGAAGAGTTAGCAGCACTTCGTAACGAACTACAAAAAACCAGAAGTTCGGTGGAACAACGTGTTAAATCGTTAAAAGACAAAGAAAAACAGCGTGCTGAAGAAGAAATTAGAAGCCGTCAGCAACATGCCAATGAAGCCATTAAAGATTCCATCGAAAAAGCACGTCAACAAGCGGCAGCCGATGCTGAAAAAATTCGTCAGCAAGCATTAAACGAAGCTCAAAAACTACAGCAGGAAATTGAGCTTAAAAAACAACAACTAGAAACAGAAGCAGAGCATATCCGTTTGGATGCAGAACGAGACCGCGCAAGTACACTCGAACTGGCACGCCAGCAAGCACAAGACATTGTGCTTCAAACCACTAAAGAAGCAGAATACATCAGCGCTCAACGCCAAGAATTAGACAATCAAACCGAACAAATACGCTTACAAACTGAAGCTGAGCGTCATGCAACACTCAACGCAGCAAAAGAAGAAGCCTTTAACATCGTAAGAAAAACAGCCGAAGAAGCTCAGCAATTAGACTTACAACGCCAAAAAATTGAAGAAGAAGTTGCACTTATAAAATCAGAAGCGGCTCGGGCAAAAGAACAAACACTCGAACATGCAAAAATAGAAGCTTTAAAAATACGTAGACAGGCAGAGAAAGCGGCTCAACAACAGGCTATCGAAAAAGTGAAGCAAGTCCGCCAAAAAACCTTACAACAGGCTGAAGAACTTAAAAAGCAACGCTCGACAATGGAATTTAACCTTAAGCAAGCTGAAGACATACGTTTAAAAGCAGAAAAAGAAGCGGCTCAAATTCGTATGGAAGCATTACAGTCGGCTACAAGTCAGGCGGAAGATATTATTATTAATGATATTTCCGATAAAGCAGCCTCATCCAGTAGAAGCTATAGCGATATTGTTATTCCGGGAAGCAACACTTCCATGGCAGAATCTGATGCAAAATCACTTGCACAGGAAATTGTATATAAATTAGAAAAAGCTGAAAGCAATCGCATTAAAGAACAAATTGATACTAACCATAACACCGGTTTAAGCCTCTCCTCAGCAAGCCTCAAACGCCGCTCTGATGGCAGAATTATTTTAGAGGGTGAGGAAGATATCTTTATCTTTAAAGAACCGATCCAATTATCAAAGGATGAATTATCAAAACTTGAAGCATCCATTGATGAAGTTGAAACAAAGAAAACCCACAATGTATCAGCGCTACCCACTAATAAACCAGTAAAAGCGACTGAACTGCCTGACTTTACCTTTGATGAACCAGACTTTGATCTTGTCGATGAACTACCTAGTCATCTTGCAGGCCAACAGGTCATTGAAGATGCCATTTCAGAATTTTCTGATTTTGAATTACATCAACCATCAGATATTCGACCACCCGGCCAATCCAGTTCAAAACGTCCGGCACAACGCATTGTTGCTATTGCCGCAAGTTTGTTTATTGCCATCGGTGTCGGCATAACATTCCTTGGCGTAAATTCAGAACAGGACAATTCAGCCAATATCGCAAAACAAGATGACAGTTCATTTAATGCAACCCGTGTTTCAGGGTTAGCAACCAGTAATGTCGCTATCGATAAAAAAGTCATTAATGATGCAGAACATGAATTTGAAAAGCTGCTTTCAAAATGGAAAAAATCTCAACAAAAACAGGTTGAGCAGGAAAATACCGAGCAACTGGATACTATCACCTCATCGGCTCAATAGCGTTTAATCGGAAAACGGTAGAATCACTTGCTGTTCAACATTATCAACTAGGCGGAATACACTGGCTTTCAGAGATCGTCCAGATTCATCCTGAACAATCACCGTCCATTTACCCAACTGATCTGGATTAATTTCTTTACGTGAAAAGACTCGCCAGCGTGGGCCTTTTACTATAAATTTTACGATAGATTTTACCTTACCATCATAAATCCACTTGTGGATTATTGTCTGGCCGTCAAAGTGCCGTAGATCAGTAAAGAAAAATACATTCGATGTTTTATTGCTTAATATTAATATCTGATCAATGGGTTCACGCTCAACAATCTCCGTTGTAAATATAGCCCGCGCAACCTTTGGTTCCGGTGCAGCACAAACAATCTGATTGGCAAACGATAAAAATATGAACAAGACGGCTAAATATATTTTTAACAGGAATTTCATACCTTTAAGCCTAGCTGAATCTGCTCAAGTTGCAAAATTTATTCGCCAAACCAACCATGCGATTAACCCTAGAAATAGAATAATGGGAAGTGAATAATTTGTTGGTACATCCTTATCCTTAAAATAATCTTCAGCGAATGATTGAGTCGACAAATGATTCCCAGCCTTTTCCTTTAAAATGTACCACGCATTTAGTAGTGTTTCTGTATGGATCTGTTTATCTACTTCTTTAGTTGTTAACTCATTAATACTTTTAACTTGTGCAGGCTTGCCTTTGGGAAAATCACAATCACTCGAAAAAACAACCAACCCCGTTACTTCAGCATCTTTCACTAGCGAACTAATGGATGAAATATCCGAATCAAGCTGGCGTAGAATATTCGGGAATTTATAACTTTTATTACCGACTAACTGTGTCCATTGTTCAATATTTTCGGCACAGAAAATACTCCCTCTGAATTTTTTCAATATAATAAGAATAATAGAATGTTGGGCAAGAATTAAGTAGTCCAAAAACACACTCCCGCCAACACCATCTGGGAGAATAACCTGTTTCAGATATTGGCTACCAAGCTGCTCAATTAATTTATTGACCTTTCTTTCTTTTAAATATTTTTTAAATGCCGGTCTTAAACTAATCAGCAACAAGCACAGCAAAACAATACTAACAATAATTGTTATATTTAAGGGCTTGTCAATCAGAGTATTAGCCGAAACCTGCTCAAACAACGTCATGTTGAGACTTCTCCATAAAAAAAATAAGCATATGATTGCCAAGTGAATATCATTTAAGAATACGTTATTATGTTTGTTTATTTTATAAGTATGGTAACGCAATGCAGGTTTCACAACAACAATTAGAGTCGGCTGAAAAAATCATTAGCGCGTACGGCAAAGTACTGGCGACAATGGAACCATCTTTTTATGGCCTGCCATTATCAAAGTTACCCTTTACTATTACTGAAATTAAAGACTCAATTTATTACATACTCAATGCACTTGACGGCAATAATCCCGAAATTAAAGACAGTTTGGTCAATGCTTATGTGTTTCTGGGACAATTTGTGCCAGACGATGAGGTATCAACCGTTCAGCAAGCATTGGGAATATTTAAAGGATCAAGTCAATCGTCTTCTGATGCCACCAATATTGAGCAAGCTGGCTTTATTACCAGTAAAATAAAGTTACGAATGGAAGATAATCTTGAAGAAATTCAGTTGTTTTTAAGCGAAAAGACTTCCTTTACAAATTAAGCATCGTTAATAATCTTCTCGACCTCGCTAAAATCCAGTGCAACAATTCGAATGGGATCGCGTTTCCCTTTTACTCGGATATGTAGTTCAGAAGTACTCCAATATTTTTTAGGTAAATCTTTATAAGCACACTCACTCATCACAAGATCTTTACCAATAACCTTGGTTGCACTTTCCAGTCTGAAGGCAAGATTAACCGCATCACCGATTGCAGAATTATCCTGCCCGGCAGAGATAGAGGCCGCACCTGTATTAATACCAACACCGATTCTTATATTTTCAGTCACAGCGGGAAAATCCTGACTGATATTGGTTGTAACTTTGTTAATTTCAACAGCAGCATTTAAAATACGGTAGATAGTGAGCTTATCGTCAGCCCCTGCCTGCCAACGGGCAAAAACACAGTCACCAATAAATTTATCAACGAGTCCCCCGTTTCTCACAATGATATCACTCACCTGACTAAACCAAGCATTCATCATCTTTGTTAAAGTCCGAATATCAATACGTTCGGATAAAGTAGTAAAACCGCGTATATCAGCAACTAAGATTGTTATTTCATTAATTTCCGGAGTATCGGAAACAACTGTTTCCTGCATGGATTGCATATTATTCCCTGAAATACTTTTTTGCTCCTGAACAAAACTGATTTCTAGGCTGCCAATTCTAATCTGGTCACTATTTTTAAGTAAGCTCGGCATTGCAATCCGGCTACCATTTAAAAAACTACCATTAGCACTGCCACTGTCGATTAGATAATAATCATCATGCCCAATCCGTCGAACCATTGCATGACTACGGGAAACCGTCAGATCTTCAACAGAAATATCGTTATGCACATCCCGACCAATCATAGTCACCGTTTTGCACACCACATTTTTTAATTGGCCCGCATAAAGATAACGTAATATTGCCGACATTGTTTGTTAATTCCAGAGAACAGTATCAGGAGTAATCGATTCAATCACTTTGTTTTGATTGTGCTTTAAATATACAAACATTATCTCCACTACCCTATAAAATATAATTTAAATGACAGATGCGATTAATAACGGATTATCTGCTTTTTTTAATGGCCGAAATAAATTAACATTTCTAGCCGCCCGCATACCAAAAATAATATCATTATAATCTGGCATTTGAGTTTCGACTGGCTCACGCAAATAGTCGGCTGTTTCCCCATATTTCTGGTGGACATAGTCATCGACTGGTTTATTAAGCTTTTGGTTTATTTTCTTATTTTCTTTAAATAAATTAACCTTCGTGGACACACAAAACAGCCATGCCTGTGCAAAAATATTAGCACGACGGCGACGTTCTTTTGTTATATTTTCAACTTCTGTTTGCAAGTCCAGACCTCGCATAAACTTTGCCCGCGCACGCCCTAAACTCCGATATAAAATAATATAGAGATAACTTGCAATTTCAGGGCGATTATCCGCACCAATAAAGACAAATTCCGGCTTACTGTGACATTTACGTGCAATATAAACTCGACAATCAAAGGCTTCGGCGACAAGGTTGGAAAGTGCTAATATCCAGTAAGCGGGTTTGCCACTGCTGCAACTGGTCACCACGGTTTCATTCATTTGATTGATGCTAGCTTCATGTGCATCAACTTGCTCCTCACTAATATCATATTTCTGCATTAAACCAATAGCCTGACGCAAGGCTGCCGCAGCTTCATTCGGGTTAGCCGATTCAGCTAACCGAAAGCATTTGCAGATTTTGTCTATAATTTTATGTAGCGTCATCATAATCTTAAAGTAAATTAATACATATATAGCATAACTCATTAATTTGAAAAGAAAAACACTGTAACTATATAAAAGTTTTACTTAAACCATCTAAAATGGTCAAATATCAACCAGAATGATTGTATATCTGAATAAAAGACCCATATATACCTTATATAATATAGATATAGCCATTTTTGTATGGCACTCTAATTAAAATACATATTGAGAAACAAGCTGATAAAGTCAATGAACAAACAAACGACAGCCATAAAAATGTTCCCCTGTGTCGATGAAACCTATATTCGAGGGCTTAATCACACTGCTCAGGCAGCGCAACCCGTTTCTGCGCAACGTAAACGCGAACTAGTTGCACATATTAAAAAATTACTCAAGCAGCAGGATGCCATACTGGTTGCCCATTATTACACCCATGACGACTTACAGGAGCTTGCTGAGGCCACCGGAGGTTATGTCTCGGACTCGCTCGATATGGCCAAATTTGGCTCTGAACACCCCGCTTCAACACTGATTGTCGCTGGAGTTCGCTTTATGGGTGAAACAGCCAAAATTCTTAACCCCGAAAAACGTATTCTTATGCCTACCTTGGAAGCCGAGTGTTCCCTCGATTTATCCTGCCCCCCAGACACCTTTATCCCGTTTTGTGACGAACATCCCGATAGAACTGTGGTGGTCTACGCAAATACCAGTGCCGAAGTTAAAGCCCGCGCAGATTGGGTCGTTACATCCAGTATAGGTACTAAAATAGTTAAGCACCTACACGAACGTGGTGAAAAAATTCTCTGGGCCCCCGACAAATATCTGGGGAATTATATCCAGAAAGTCACCGGTGCAGATATGTTGATATGGCAAGGCTTTTGTATTGTGCATGATGAGTTTAAATCGAATGAGCTTGAGAAGTTACGGCAGAAATATCCACAGGCAAGAGTGTTAGTCCATCCTGAATCACCGGATGAAGTAATCGCACAAGCCGATGTTGTGGGTTCAACCACCGCACTTATTAATGCGGTTGATCATTCTTCGGCGAATGAATTTATTGTCGCAACCGATAATGGTATTTTTTACAAAATGCGTCAGGTTGCACCCGATAAAAAACTCATTGAAGCACCCACCGGTGGAGCAGGTGCAAGCTGTAGTAGTTGCGCGCACTGCGGTTGGATGGCAATGAATGGTCTAGAAAATATTGCGGCAACATTGGAACAAGGCTGTAATGAAATCACTATCAACGAGCAACTTCGTGTCAGGGCTTATCAATCCGTTAAACGTATGATTGATTTTTCCAAAACACTATAAGGCTGTCACTTTTATTATTAAATTCCTTTAGTTTTGAAAAATCCCGATCATTTTACTAAAGGTAAAATACTTTGGATTTACGTCGTTCCATTTATTTACTCAGCACACCAACACTGATTACGATTATCATCGTTAGTTTTATTTCTGAAATAACTCATATAACGCATCCCATATTTTTTGCTTTACCATTACTCCCTTATGTTATTTTTATTGCCGCACTGGTACTGGCCTTTATTTTTAACAACAATCGTGAATTTATGATTTTGGCTCTACTATCTATATCCTACTGGGTGATCAGTGAGCTAATGTTCAAATCCAACTCACTGCTAAATATGGCGCAGCGTGAGCAATTAACTAACTATGTGACTTTTTTATTACCGTTAAATTTTGTTATATTTTCCTTTACTAAAGAACGTGGTGTACTCAGTCGTTATGGACAACAACAACTGGCCATTGTTGTTGCGCAAATTATTATTGTTGCCTTACTATTGCGTTTTCCTATTGGTTTCATTTCAACCATCTTTGATGCTCAATATTTAAGTATTTTAAACCACAGTTCAGTTTATATCCCTCAATTAAGTATTATTAGTTTTGAATTCAGTTTACTGGTTATTGCATCGCTTATTATTCATCAACCGTCTATTCGGCTCGGTGGTTTTTTTGGTAGTTTGATATTTTTATTCCTGTCATTTCTTAATGTTGATAACCCAGATGCATTTATTTTATTCTACACTATCGTCGGTAGTGTTTTGATTACCAGTATTATATTTAACTCTTACACTTTAGCCTATCATGACGAACTAACCGGATTAGCTTCAAGACGTGCGCTTAAACAATATTTAATGTCACTTGGGCCAAACTATACTCTGGCAATGTTTGACGTAGACCATTTTAAAAAAGTAAATGACACTTATGGCCACGACGTAGGTGATCAGGTATTGAGAAAACTGGCCGGACATTTACGCACAGCTCCCGGTGGTGCCAAGGCTTATCGCTATGGCGGAGAAGAGTTTACTTTAGTCTATAATGGAAAATCTGCAGCAGAAGCTGCAGAGTACGCTAACCAATTACGTAAGAAAATCGAAAAAGATTCTTTTAGTATCCGTAATAATAATGAACGTCCAAAACGTTCCAGTCATTACAAAAAAACTCATCGAAAACGAAAAAAATCTTCTCAAAAAAACTTACGTTATACCGTTAGTATAGGACTAGCCGAACATTGCGAACATCACAAAACGCCCTTTGACACACTTAAAATAGCCGATAAGGCGCTATACGCTGCAAAACAAAAAGGGCGAAACTGTGTTGTTATTGCAAAATCAAAAGACTAATGAATAGCTCTCGATGCAATTTCAAAAATATCTTTCGATAACGGTTTTGTTTTTAATATACGGTTAAACTGCTGCTTCATTAGAAGCTGCCGACTCTCATCATAACGTTGCCACCGAATCATTATTTGCAACAGTCTTGCCGCGATTTGAGGATTGGTTTTATCAAGAATTAAAACCTGATCCCCCAAAAAAGCATATCCTTCTCCATTGTCTGCGTGGAAGGCCACGGCATTTGCCCCACAAAAACGACCAATCACCGCACGCAATTTATTTGGATTACTCATTGAAAATGCAGGGTGTTGCATTAATTGTTTAACCTTAAGCAGTGCGTCAGGAACGTCGGCCGACGCCTGTATTGCCAGCCATTTTTCAACAACCTGATTGTCTGACTGCCATTGTTTATAAAAGGCATCCACTGCAAGCTGTCGATATTCACATTCATAATTCACTAAAATACTTACCGCCGCGAGTTGATCCGTCATATTATTTGCGGTCAGAAACTGCTGATAACATACTTGTAAATGTTTTTCTGTTGCCAGTTCTGCTAAGTAAGATAAACATAAATTTTTCAAACTACGTTGCGCCATCGCTTCGGCATTAAATACATAATCGTCATGCGTTACATTACGGTGATAACAAGCTTCTAATTCTGTTTCCAGTGTCGTTGCAATTTGTTTGCGTAAAAATTTTCGAGCCTGATAAATGGCATCCACATCCACAATTTCACACTGATCTGCCAAATAACTTTCTGATGGTAAGCTTAGAAGTTGTGCCGCAAGTGCCTTGTCCAATGATTTATCGTTTAAAATAGTTTTAAAAGTATTGGTGATAAATTCATCAGCCACTAGTGGCTTATTATTTTTCACATCATCAACAAGCAGCAAAATCAGGTTAATCGCTAATTGTTGCGAGGCATTCCAGCGATTAAATTCATCACTGTCTTGCGCCATTAAAAAGGCAAGCTGTTCGTTACTATAATCGTATTCTATTTTTACTGGTGCCGAAAACCCGCGCAACAATGACGGCAGTGGTTTTTCTTTTATATGATTAAAAACAAATGACTGCTCGAGTGCCGTTATTTCAAGCATGGTATTCGTTACATTGGAATCAGAACTATTCTCTATATTAAGCAATATATCGTTACCCTCCGAATCCAACAAACCCACTTCAACCGGGATATGAAAGGCTTTATTACTCACTTGTTCAACTAATTGACCAAAAGACTGTTTCACCGTTAATGTATAATTTTGTTGTTGTGCATTGTAATCATCGGAAAAAGTCAGTAACGGTGTGCCTGACTGGTTGTACCAATTCTTGAACTGAGTGAAGTCACGCTGGTTTGATTCTTCCATAGATTTTACAAAATCTTCCGTCGTAACGGCCTGTCCATCATGATGCGAGAAATATAGATCAGTTCCTTTCCTAAAACCTTCACCACCAACGAGATTATGTAGCATACGCACTACTTCTGCACCTTTGTTATATACCGTCACTGTGTAGAAGTTACTTATTTCAATATATTTATCCGGCCGTATTGGATGTGCAAGAGGACCTGAATCTTGTGCAAACTGGTGATTACGTAAAACATTGACATCATCAATACGCTTAACCGCCCGTGAATTTAAGTCGGCAGAAAATTCCTGATCACGAAAAACAGTAAAACCTTCTTTCAAGCTTAACTGGAACCAGTCTCTACAGGTAACTCGATTGCCTGACCAATTATGAAAATATTCATGACCAATAATACTCTGAATATTATAAAAATCGGCATCGGTTGCAGTCTCTGGGCTCGCAAGTACACAGGATGAATTAAAAATATTTAGCCCCTTGTTTTCCATTGCACCCATATTAAAGTCATTAACGGCAACGATCATAAAGGTACCCAGATCGTATTCACGCCCATAGGTTTGTTCATCCCATCGCATCGCCTGCTTTAAGCAGGCAAGAGCAAATTCGGTTTTATGGCTATTTTCTTTTTCAACATAAACCCGCAAATCAACTTCACGTCCCGACTGTGTGGTAAATGAACCCTGTTTAAAAACTAATTGTCCGGCAACCAGTGCAAACAAGTAACAGGGTTTTAAACTAGGGTCATGCCACTTAACCCAATGCTGCCCATTTTCTTTTTCACCACTGTCAACCAAATTACCATTAGATAAAAGTATTGGATATTTTTGTTTGTCAGCTATTAAGGTTACTGTAAATTCAGACATCACATCAGGACGATCCGGGAAATAACTGATACGCCGAAAACCTTCCGCTTCACATTGAGTGCAGAGCATTCCACTTGAAGCATACAAACCTTCCAACGCTGTGTTTTTTTCGGGTGAATGAGTTACTTCTGTTGTGATAACAAAGAATTCAGGAAGATTTGGGATTAGCAAGTATTCATCCGTTAATTCATAATCTGAGCTTGTTAATAACTGATCGTTTATACTTATGCTCAGCAGTTCAAGTGATTGACCATTTAAAATAAAAGGAGCAGCTTCAGCAACGCCCTTATTTCTTTTAACCTGTAAGCTTGAGGTAACCCGAGTTTGCTTTGCATCAAGTTCAAAAACCATATCGACCGTTTTAATTAAATAATCTGGAACTTTATAGTTTTTAAGATAAGTTGTATTCGGCGTTACTTGTTCTATTTTTATATTCAATTTAATCTCCGTTAAAAACTGTGGGCAAGCAGTTTATTTATGATAGCTACGCCCACGCTGTACGGTTTTTTTACCAAACCGTTGATTTACCTCGTCAGCTATTTTATCAATATTTTTTTGTTTATTTAAGACTGCGGTATCATTTTGTGTTTCAAACATATCTATTTGCTTTTTTTGCGAGGACAATAACAAATCTTTAGTGTCTTCTATCTGTTGTTCCATTCTAACCAACCCCGAAACACCAACACCAATTAATCGAATTGCCGATTTATTCTGCTGCATCGTCTTAGTAAATAAACCTACTGCTCGTTCCAGTAACACATCGGTACTATTATCAGGATGATCCAAACTAACTGAACGTGTAATGGTTTTAAAGTCAGGGTATCGTAATTTTATATTAATGGTTTTAGCATGAAATTGTTTCACTCTTAACCTTGCTGCAACCTGCTCACAAAGATCGATAAGATAGGAACGCAGCACCGACATATCGTCAACATCCTTCTCAAAAGTTGTTTCATGTGATATCGACTTTGTTTTCCGTTCTGAGCTCACTCGACGACTATCTTGGCCATTCGCCAAGTTAAGAAAATGCTGCCCAACATTTCCAAATACAGACTGCATAAACACAGCCGATTGACTTCGCACATCACCAATGGTTTGTATTCCATACTGGCTAAATTTAGCTTGTGTCACTTTACCGGCTCCCCATAACCGACTCACGGGCAATGGATCCAGAAACTGCTGTTGCTTATTTTGACTAACGTAAACGAAACCATCGGGTTTATTAATGTCGGATGCAATTTTGGCAACGTACTTATTATTGGCAATTCCTACCGAACAAACCAACTTTGTTTCTTTTAATATATCGCGCTTAATCAACTGCCCTATGTTCTCTGCGCTCTTAAATAAATGTTCACTCGCGGTAACATCTAAAAATGCCTCATCAAGTGATAACGGTTCTATCTCAGGCGTATAACGATAAAATACTCGATTGATTTTTTGTGAAGCTTCCACATATAAAGGCATACGCACAGGCAAACAAACTAAATTTTTGCAACGCCGTATTGCTTCTGCGATGGGCATGGCACTGTGTACCCCGAATTTTCGTGCATGATAATTCGCAGCCGCAACCACGCCACGGCCTTCGCGACCACCGACAACAACAGGGAAGGTGGCTAGTTCTGGCTGTTCTCTGATTTCGACCGAAGCATAGAAGGCATCCATATCGACGTGGATAATCATAGAATGTACTTATCGGAAGCGATGTTTTCCATAACCAACATCATACTCGTCGTATTCGATATTTAAAATACGCAACTACAATCGGTACTGATTTTGGTAATAGGTTTTATATTGAATCACTTTTTTAATATAACGCCGCGTTTCACGGTAAGGGGGAATGCCGTTGTAAAACCGTACCGCTTTTTCACCGGCATTATAAGCAGCCAGTGCATAACTTAAACGGTTTTTATAACGATGCAATAAGTAACGTAGATGCTGAACACCGGCATCCAGATTTTTCATCGGGCTGTATAAATCAAACACACCATAGAGTTCGGCCGTCTGCGGCATAAGCTGCATTAAACCAGACGCACCTACCCGAGAAGTGGCATTCGGATTGAAGTAAGATTCTGCATGTACCACGGCCTTGACTAAAGCCGGATCCACACCATACTTCTTCGCTGCCATATTAATCAGATCATCAAATTTATTGGCCCCGGCAGCCGGCTCAATCACGATGGTATTCGTCACAAAATTGCCTATTCCGCCAACTTTTCGGCTTTTACGGACTAATTTTGACACTCGGTTATGTTGTGGTCTGTCGGTAATCACCCGACTACCATCCGGCATTTGGTACACATAATAGCTCGCACGAGTAGAATGACTATAAAGAGTCAACACTAACAGACTGAAAAATAGTGAGAAATAACGGCTCGAAAACATCAATACTTTACCTTTTTACCCAATCCTCAACCAACTCGATTTGCTCATCTGTATTAATCTAGCCCGCCTAACGACCGGCGCAATAATAAGAATAGCAAAAATACCTTACTCCGAGATAAGAGAATGCAAAATATAGGCCGATTCACTCAGGGCACTCAGCCCTTTTGCGGCAAAAGGCGCATGTGCATCCAACACATCACTACGTTGTAAACAATCCAACTTAAAGCCATTAGCATAAACAGCTTGTACTTCATCCTCCAACACCGCAAAGGGTGGCCCTGCCATCTCAGACTGCTCATATTCCAGAGTCACCAAGAGCCTAGGCTGCTCAGGACAAAGTACCTTAAGATGTTCGCTATAATCAACACGCATGGATTCAGGTAAGGCAACCAGAGCAGCACGATCATACACAGCAGCAACGTTCACCATTTGCACCGCATTTAACTTAAAAAAATCACCACACACAAAAGTGATAAGCCCGGCCTGATAAAAGCTTAAGTCCCCTTTTTGGACACAACTGGGATGAAGATTATTTTCTGCAAAAAAGGCTTCTGCTGCCAACGAACTTAATTCATTCGCCAGAACCCGATAACCCTGCTCCGCAAGCCAGACTAAATCATGCGTTTTACCGCAAAATGGTACAAAAACCTGCTGCCCCGGAGCCAATTGAAGTTTGTCAGCATACTGAATGAGTATAGGATTCACCTTATCCAGATGAAAACCTATTTTATCCTCCTGCCAGCGCTGTTCCCAAAATACTGTTTTCATTATTTACTTCTCTTAAATAAACTGGCTATACTCTATCGCTATGCCAAATAACACACCACTTTACCATATCGACAGCCTTGAATTAGGGCCCATGGAAAATTTTATTTACCTTATTCAGGACATAAAAACTGGGCGAGCTGCCGTGGTTGACCCGGCTTGGAACGTGAATGCCATTTTACAACTCGCAGCCGAAAAAGACGTACAAATTACGGATATATTGTTAACTCACTCGCATCATGACCATATTAATGGCATTAGCGGCATTCTAGAAAAAGCCGATGCACAACTCCACCTGCTCCACTCCGAAGCACAGTTTTGGGGACAGGAGATCCGCCAAAATACCCAAAATCCCAGTTTGCACTACGGTGGCGATACAATTCATTTAGGTGAAACGCAAATAGAAATCCTGCATACGCCGGGGCACACGCCCGGTTCGGCTTGTTATAAAATAAACAACGAGCTTATCACCGGTGATACCCTGTTCGTTTTTGGCTGCGGCCGCTGTGATTTAGCAGGTGGCGATCCAGAGCAAATGTATACCACTTTAAGGAAAATGGGCGAAGAACTGCCCGCCACCACCCTGATCTTGCCGGGACATAACTATGCCATAAAAGAAACATGCAGTATGCAGGAAGAAGTTGAAGGCAATCCTTTTATGCACTTTGAACATAGCAACGATTTTGTACAATACCGTATGCATGATCATGACCGTACTCGCCATAGTCCTTATGAAGCAATACCCAAAAATACATAACCGGAATACAAAAAACCCTAAAGTTTAATCAATTTCTACCGATATAAGAACATTATAGATATAAATAAAGGGTTGATCTATGAAGTTCAAATTAGGCCTGAAACTCAGCAGTATAAAAACAAAACTACTGATTACTTTTACACTGCTCACCGCAATTCCACTTATTATTAGCAGTGTCGCTACTTATACGCAAACCGATTCGGCTACCTATGAGGCCATTAAAACACAAGTCGATGCACGGCTGGTGTCTTTACGCGAAGTGAAAAAAATTCAGGTACAAATGTACCTAAACAACCTTAAAAAACAAATACTCAGCTACTCGGTTGACCCCGGCATCGTATCAAGTATTCAAAGTCTGAGCGAAGGATTTCAAGCCGATAAAAAACAAGCGAGTGATGGTATTGCTGAAAAACGAGCTGAACTCATTACCTTTTATAAAACTGTTTTTGCTACAAAATTTAAGACATATAACAATACTGAATTTACAAGTGCCAAAGACTTTGTTAACCAACTTGACGATGCAAGCGTATTTCAACAATATGCTTTTATTCTTTTGAATGAAAGTCCCTTTGGTGAAAAATATAATTTACGCGACCCCGATAATGAAACGGCTCTCGCTAGCAAACACAGTGAAGATTATGATACCTTGTTTGGTTTTTATCAAAAATTAGGTGTGGCCGATATTTTATTAGTCGATGCCAAAGGCTACGTTGTTTACAGCACACAAAAAAATATTGATTTTGCAACCAATTTAATCAACGGCCCATTTAAAAATACCGACCTAGGTCAGGCTTACCAAAAAGCCATGAAAGCCGAAGACTCTTCTTTTTCAATGATGACAGATTTTAAACCACAGCTAAGTGACTTCAATCAACAAGCAGCATTTATTATTTCACCTATTCAAGATTTAGAAGAAGAAGATTCCTTTGAAATATTAGGTACAATGATCATTAAGATTTCACCCAAAGCATTGAATGACGTTATCTCTAGTCATCAAAAATGGGCATCGATTGGCTTAGGGAAAACCGGTGATATATTTTTAGCCGGTGCAAACAAAAAAATTATTAATACCAACCGACTCTTTATTGAAGATAAAAAAATATTTTTTTCAGCTATCACTAAAACAGGCATTAGCAAACAAACTCAAAGCTTAATACGAAAACAAAATAACACCGTTGGCCTATTATCCCTAAAAGGTAAAGCGGTTGAACTGGCACTGCAAGGTAAATCGGGGTTGCTTATTGAGAACAATATCTTCAATCAGGCCGCACTCTATGCTTACGCACCAATAAAAGCCTTTGGACTCCATTGGGCAATTTTAAGTGAGCTAACAACCAAAGAAGCCTTCGTCGCAAATAAAGCTTTATCGAATACATTATTGCTTACTTCCATTGTTGTTGTGGGCATTATGGTTGCGTTAGCCATTATTTTAGGTAGTGTTTTTTCATTGCGGTTAGTTAAACCATTGACCAAACTGGATGACACGATTCAACATATTGAAAATGAATCCGATCTTACCTGTGACATTGCGGTTAGCTCCACCTATGAATTTGGTCATATTGCAAAATTACTCAATAGTATGCTGAATAAATTCCGTAACAGCATGACAAAAGTATCCTCATCCACCGCCATGCTCAGTAACGCATCACAGGAAATGTCTTTAATCACAAAAGAAACTTCTTCGGCTATTGAACAGCAATTTAATGAAATAGATCAAGTGGCAACAGCCATTAACGAAATGACAGCGACCGTCCAGGAAGTTGCGAATAATGCAAGTCAAGCCGCAACCGCAGCCGAAGAAGCAGACGAGCAAGCCCATCATGGTCGGCGTGTCGTTGAATCAACCATTAATTCAATTGACACACTGGCACAGCAAAATGAACGTGTTACCGAAGTAATCGCCTCACTTAATACTAAAAGTGAGCGCATTGGCGCAGTGATGGATGTTATTAAAGGTATTGCTGAACAAACTAATCTACTCGCCCTTAACGCAGCCATTGAAGCCGCACGCGCGGGTGAACAGGGGCGTGGATTTGCTGTGGTTGCCGATGAGGTGCGCTCACTCGCAAGCCGAACTCAGGAGTCAGCCGGAGAAATTGAAACCATGATCTCCGAATTACAATCTGAAATGAAACATGCTGTCACCGAAATGGACAACAGTAAAGAACATACCCAATCCAGTGTTGACAATGCCGCAAGTGCCGGTGAAGCACTGACGACCATCACCCAATCTATTCAAAAAATAACAGAGATGAATGCTGCTATCGCCAGTGCCGCAGATGAACAAAGTGCCGTTACTGATGAAATTAATCAGAATATTGAAAAAATTCGTGATATATCTGAAAACACCACAAAAGGTTCAGAACGAACCACCGCATCCAGTGTTGAATTAAATCAACTGGCAACTGAATTGCAGCAACTGGTAATGCAATTTAAAATTTAACTCTAAGGTTACTTTTCAGCCACCAGATAAATCATCCACGATTCCTGATTTTCAACTTCACTGGTTTCATAGTAGTTACCCGTACCTTCTAACTCATCGTCGTCATCATCCGCGTCGATGTATTCTTCCCAGTAGATACGTACATTTTTATAGCCAGACTCTAATAATAATTCTTTAATTTCAGGAATCGACCAATGCCGCCATTCATATTTAAAGGCATTGTCCATACGTGAACCATCGTCAAATTCAAAATGAATGGCACAGGCCATATGACCATCAATAGGATTAAATGAAACGTGTTCCCAGATATAAGTTGCAGGAACATCTTCAAGTTCTGTTTCTTCTTCCAGTACATCTTCACATTCCGTTCCACCAAAGAGATCCAGAATAAGAAGTCCGTCATCTTTTAAACCTGTTTGCGTTTTGCTAAAATAATCGCGTAATTCATCACGGGTTTCAAAAATACAATAACTAAAATTAAACGCACAGGTAATATCTACTTTTTCATCGGATACATTGCGTACATCGTCTTTATATAAGGTTACTCGTTTAGCAACATCGTCACCGGCTGCTTCAAGATTATGCTTGCGTCCCCACTCTAGCGTTTCTTCATCGTAATCTACACCAATCGCAGTGCGTTCAGGGTGACCTTTGCACCATTCTGTCGCCAGATAAGCCGTACCACAAAAATCTTCACGAATAGAAACCGCATCACGATTACGCAAAGTTTTAAACGTTTTTTCAAAAAATTCGACCTCAGCTTCAGGTGCCTGCACGGACTCCTGATACAGGGCATGACGATCGGCTTGTTCGGCCAAGGTTAATTTACTCGCTTTGGATGATTTAGACATACGCTTCCTCAAAAGTATTCTTTTGCAACTTACGTTATAACAAGATTATTATCGTTGCATTATATCATTGTTCATTCCGCTTTAACCCACAAATTTTACTGCTTTTATACGTTTATTTAAATAAATAACGAACAGGAATAGTTAACGGCACTCATGCAAAGTGCTAAAATACCAGCACGATAAACCCTGAGGAATACCACTTCATGTCAACCACCATCCGTGCAACAAAAACTGTGCAAGTTGGTTCAGTCTTTATTGGCTCGGATCACCCAGTTGCTGTTCAATCCATGACGAATACAGACACTAGCCAGATAGCGGATAGTGTTAAACAAATACGTGAATTAGCACAAGCTGGTTCCGAACTAGTGCGGCTCACGGTAAATACTGTTGAGGCAGCAAAAGCAATTCCCGTTATCAAGGACAAACTGCTTTCACACGATTGTCATGTCCCATTAATCGGCGACTTTCATTTTAATGGCCACAAGTTGCTTGAATCGGAACCGGCCTGTGCAGAAGCATTAGACAAATACCGCATTAACCCGGGTAATGTCGGCAAAGGCAAAAAACGTGATGATCAATTTGCCAGTATGATTGAAGCCGCTTGCCGCTATGATAAGCCCGTACGTATCGGGGTAAACTGGGGTAGTCTGGATCAAACTTTACTGGCAAAGTTAATGGATGAAAATTCGAAACTGACCGAACCACTGGATAACACCCAACTCATGCATCAAGCAGTTGTAACCTCTGCACTGGAAAGTGCTGCACAAGCAATACAGTTCGGTCTGGATAAAAATAAAATTATTCTTTCCTGCAAAATGAGTGGTGTACAAGATTTAATTTCTGTTTATCAGGATTTGTCCAATAAATGTGATTACCCTTTACATCTCGGTTTAACCGAAGCAGGGATGGGCACAAAAGGTATTGTTGCATCTACGGCGGCACTGGCTATTTTATTGCAACAAGGTATTGGCAATACCATTCGTATTTCACTCACCCCAAAACCCAATGGCAATCGTTGTGAAGAAGTGATTGTTGCACAGGAAATTTTACAAAGCATCGGCTTACGTGCATTTACGCCACCGGTTATCGCCTGTCCCGGTTGTGGCCGCACCTCCAGTACTTATTTTCAACAACTGGCAGAAGATATCCAAAGCCACTTGCGTACACAAATGCCACAATGGCGTGGCAAACACCCCGGCGTAGAAACTATGCAGGTTGCCGTGATGGGTTGTGTGGTCAATGGCCCCGGTGAAAGCAAACACGCTAATATTGGCATTAGCTTACCCGGCACTGGCGAAAAACCAGTTGCCCCTGTTTATGTAGACGGTAAAAAAACCGTCACCTTAAAAGGAGATCACATTGCAAAAGAATTTCAACAAATGGTTGATGACTATGTTGTTGCTAACTATAAAACTTAATTAAAAGAGCAATAAACCGCAACGAAGAGCCTAGCCCACGAAGTGCTTTAGGTACATAAAGAACACAACAAAATAATTTAAACGTTATGTCCTTTATGCTCGCTAGAGATCCTAATCATATTCCGTTTCAACTGCACCATCGACTGTAACAGGATTAACTCGAACAATATGATGACCCCACTGGTACACACTCATCCCTAACAAAATCAACCCCGAACCTAGCCAAACCATCAATGGTATAACTTCATTATTAAATTGGCGGCCTAAAACTAAAGCCAATACCGGTGTAAATAACGGGATTAAACCAACCCGACTTGCCGGTATATTTTGTAATACATAATATAAAGAGTATAAAGCCAATCACCGAACCCATTAAACCTAAATAACTAATGGAAATAAGTGAACGGTTCGATATGGTTTCCGGCCATGATTGACCTAGCACTAACCATGCAATCGCATACATAGGCAGGCTTACCAATAGACCACCATAAACGGCATCCAAAGATTTAATATTGCTCTGCACCTGTTTCATCCAGACCGTACTGCCGGAATGTAATAACATTGCAAAAACAATCGCACTGATCCCAAGAATCGATAAACTACCAAACGAGACTCCACGTAGAAATATAATGGCAATACCCACAATACCTAAAATTAGCCCCAATGCTTTTGTAAAACTAAAGGCTTCTTCTTTTAACCACACAACCGCAAGCAAGCCTGTAACGATCGGGGTTAACCCAAAAATAACCGAGATTAAACCCGACTCAACAAATTGCGCTCCCCAGTAAACACTCAGCATCGATCCGAATATACCAATCGAAGCCACAAAATAAACTTTTAATGCCTGACGATGCCACTGTAAACGGCGAGACATAAACGACATAATCACTGCGCAAACCAATACCGAAATAAACATTCTTAAGGATACACCGACTAAAAAACCGGCACTCTCACCACTCCACTTGATGGCAAGCGGTGTGGTTGACCAAATTAATATAATTCCTAAATATGCAGCAGGTACCGACATTTTACTTTCCTATTAAAATTTTAACGTTGCAAAAAACATCATAAGTGCCCGTAAAGAGAAGAAACGGGCACTAAAAAAGGCCACGGTTGTTAAACGGTGGCCTTCGGTATAGTGATTATTAATATTGAATCTAAACTTAATCTACTCTTATACCTCCGGCCTGAACATATGGCGGACACGCGTCCACGCCACTGGTTTGTCAGTGCGGCAAATCATGAGTAGTGTTGAGATAAAAGGTATCATGCTTGGAGTGTGGGTTAGAATCTACTGGCTGTCAAGCAAATGCTTCTTTATATTTGAATTGGTATAAAAATATTGCCACAGTGACGATGAAATCGTTTCCAACTGTTGTAAAAAAACATCAGTGGGAACAGCCTCCTGCAAATACACATTAACAACCTCAATAAATAAATTACCACTGCCGGATGCTTTACGCCAATCAAGATCAGCCTGAGTTAGAACCTTATCACAAGAAGGACAATTGAATGCCCAGCTTTCATCTAAAAATGGCACTCGCGTAGACCAATCATTAATAACTTTGCGACAATGCTCGCAACGCGGCAGGGTTGTTAAATTTTTTAATTGTTGAGCATGGTATGAAGTATTCGCCTCTTTTGTGGCTAATACACGGATAAAGCAAAAATCCGCTACCCCATCCGGTTTTAACTGTGGCGGAGGTTCAAATTCGATATAAGGTGAACAGCCCATAAACGTCACAGACTGGAAAAAAGTATCGCCCGCACAATATTCCTGCTCGGCATTGCTACTAAAAACAGTATTTCCAATAAAACCAAGATTATTCAAACCGTTAAGCAAGGTAGTTAATTGAATATCTGAGTTAGTACAAAAAACTAACCGATATTGTGTTTCGGTATTCAACATAAAGTATCTGTCTCTATTCAAATAGTGTTGTTATTTTATCATCAAAACCCTTCTATTCCTGCACCATATTCAAAATATTAAACAGTCCAAACGCCATAGAAATAGTGGCTATCCCTGTTAAGTTAAAGCAAACTCATTTAAAATAGACCGCTCGTTAATATAAATTAAGGTTTACCCATGTCAGATCAACAAGTCTCCGAACAGCAAATTTTAACCATTATGAAGCGTATCTTAACCGATGTTGCAAAAGAAACATTTACCCGTCCCGGTCTACGTCATCCACTGTGTGATGCAACCATTAAAAATATGCGAGAATGTTTAAAACTGATCAGTGTGCGTGAAGTTGAGTTATCAGGCCATCCTAGCGATGTCAGTGCAAGCCGTCCTCGTTATGTTGATGAAGCACCTAAAAATGTGGTGGTATCGATGACTGACATTAAATCAAGCAAAAAAAAATCAGATACCGATTCAAATAAATAACAGGAACTTCAGCTTTATTCTTTCAGCAGATTCTGGAGGATGTATTATACTAAATATATTACAAGCAGTGATTGTATTCAGGTAGCCATTATCCTTCTTAACATGCAAAAGTACTTATGAATTTAGAGCCGCAAGACCAAGCTAAAATACAGCATCAAATTTCTGAGCTTATAAATGAACACCGTGATCTTGATGAAATTATTATAAAATTGACTGAAGCTCAAATGGTCGACCAAATGAAAATAACCCGCTTAAAAAAACGCAAGCTAAGGTTAAAAGAAAAAATTCACTACTTTGAAGATTTACTGATACCTGACATTGAAGCCTGATACTCACATTCCAATTTTTTTACTTACCTGTCATGCCTGAAAACAAACTAGATATTGAACTATTTATTTCCACCCATTGTCCACATTGCGCACAAACACTGGAACTCCTCACAACAGCGATCAAGCACGAAGAATTTAGTAGCCTGAAAATAATCAATCTGAATACCCTCAACAATCTGACGGACTACTCATATATTCGTAGCGTACCTTTCATCAAAATTGATGGCTTTGAATTTTCAGGAAAAATAAAAAAGTCTGAGCTAGATAACTGGCTGTCAGCTTATAAAAATGGCACACTTTCCAAACTCTATTTTACTAATCTGTTAATGGATGGACAAATAAATCAACTGGAATACTTTATAAAACGCAAACCGGGTTACTGGCTAGATCTTATAAACCTTGCACAGGATCCTGAAACAAAAATGCAGGTTCGAATTGGAATTACCGCCCTTTTTGAATCACTGAATAAAGAAGTGATAACAATCCCGTCCATTGATAAAATAATAACATCGCTTATTCATGCAGCACAAACAACCGAACATGTCATTCAGGTTGATCTTATATATTTATTATCACTTCTTTATAGCGCCTTAAAAGAAGCGGGAGAGCCCCATAAAGTGTTAAATGATTTTATTGAATCCCGATTAAACGATAAATCGGATGATATAAAAGAGATTATCGAAGACGTATTTCATTAATCCTCAAGACAACGCTGCACCATTTCAGACAAAGCAGACTCATCTATTGGAAAAGACAACGTAAAGGGCAAGTCAAAACGACGAGTTACGCGTTCAAATTGATGTGCAAATTCTTTTTCGTAAAAAATAATCAATTTAGTCTCGGGTTTTTTCTGTAATACAGCAAGCAAGGTTTCAAGATTACTGTGTAATCCCCCCGAAAAATAACAGGCGTTTTAAGTAGAAAATTCTCGTAAACTAAGAACAGGAGTTTTCTATGAAAAAATCACGATTTACCGATAGCCA